>Ga0123354_10007169_pt1 | contig 16713 bp, 7 predicted proteins | sample TergutLab28metaG_2_FD_97872 | JGI IMG/M metagenome (GOLD analysis project Ga0123354, IMG submission 97872) | Labiotermes labralis P4 segment gut microbial communities from Petit-Saut dam, French Guiana - Lab288 P4 | ecosystem: Host-associated > Arthropoda: Insects > Digestive system > Gut ...
ACCATTTTACATGAGTTATGTCTCGTCTTGCGGGTGATATGAAGGGGTTTGTCGTGTTAGGTGTTTATAGGTCGACAGTGAAAAAGCAGAACAAGGAAAAAACACTGCTATGGGAGGTGGACGATGTCAATACTTAACATAATACACAGAGTCAAGGAACGTAGAACCATGTGGAAACTCCGGTTACTTTTGTTATAAAACATAAACTAATATGAATATGAATTTTAGGGCAGAAAATTAGTTATGAAACATCAAAAAGATCACTTGGATCGCAGGAAGGTGGATTTAATTGGCTTAGAACCATATTGACGAGCCGGCTTTGGTTTCTGCAAAAGTTTTACCTGCATGTTACCTTATCAAAGTTTTCTCGTTACGCCTGTGCATCAGTTTTAATGGATTAAAAAGAAGATATATTCAATTACAATTTAAATTTTATACAATCATTCCATCCCCTCTTAAAATTCACTAACATACCACAAAGATAATTACTAGTATAAAATGAAACATACAGGGGACGCTGTTTGAAACACAATCCTCTTTTCAATTGACGCCAACTAGAGAATATTACCACAAAGAAGCACTGCAAGATATCAAGTAACCCAATGAAATACTGTCATTAAAGTATGTTCATCTTGAATTCGTCCATACTCTAACTTTAAAAACTTGGCACATATTGCTAAGCGACACAAAATGTGGATGCAGATTACTGTGGTGAAACTGTGTTGTCAGACGAGAATGATCCTTATTGATTTTGCACGAGTGGATGAACAATAGTGGTCACTCTAGTGGTCGGACAAAGGACCAAGCAGGGAGTAGTGGACCGCAAAGACAGAACTAAGTACATGTAGCATGTTTAAAGCGATGTTTCCTAGTTTGACGGATTGCGTAAGATCTATATGAACTTTTACCTAACAGGAAATATCTTAATATAGGTTTAATTCACAACCCCAATAAAATTTGGCTGTATTCCAAAATCTGAGTATCTTTTGTGTTAAAAGAATCGTAAAAACGTATTCTGACCTGCAGCCATCCGACACACACATCAGGTGAGACTCTTTCTGACACCATTTTATTTACCACCACTAAAATCATCAAATCGGAACAGGTTTCAAAGGAGAAAAAATCTGCGTTACAAATAAAGCAGTCAATATGTAGATACGATAACATTAAATCTATATGCAACATCCCCGTTGACGTTGCAAACACTTGTGAATACGAGGGAGAGTCAAATGAAAACCTTAAAATATTTAATGTATGTCTTTCCCTCGCCGATGTAATGGTACGAGGGAGTCACATGAAAACCTTAAAATATTTAAGGTTTTCATGTGACTCACCCTCGTAGTTTCATTTATGACTGATTTAGTTGTGATTGCGAATATTTATAGGTATTGAATAAATTCGCAGAGTACAACCAACAAGATGCAACGTTTCTCTATTTATTTATTTCTATTAGATGTTCTACACGTTTCAGACGGTTTTTCCGTCCATCATCAGGTGTTCAAAACTGCACATACAGCGTCAGGTATTTGTCACACCGATACTGCTACCTGTTGCTAATCCAACCGGGCTAACAGCAGGTAGCAGTATCGGTCTAACAGAAATAAATAAATAGAGAAACGTTGCATCTTGTTGGTTGTACTCTGCGAATATGTTAGCAATGCACGAATCAATGAATGTTAAATTTACTTACTTACTTACTCCATGGTGCAGAGTCCTTCTTGAGAAGCTAACTAATTTGCAGCTAGTCAAGAAATTCCCCGCATTTCACGTAACCCGAAGGTTCATTACCGCACTCACAAGCGTCCGCCACCTGTCTCTATCCTGGGCCAGCCCAATCAAGTCTATATACCCACACCCCACCTCCTAGAGATCATCCTAACATTATCCACCCATCTACGCCTAGTTCTCCCCAGTGGTCTCTTTCCCTCCGGTTTCCCCAGCAAGAACCTATACACCCCCCTCTCCTTACCCATACGCGCTACATGTGAATATTAAATTGAAATGTATTAAATAAAATTAACTTTCATTCAAAAGATGTCAATCCTTTATCTTAAACAATTGCATTCATAATTTAAAACTCTGATAGTCTCCCAGAGAGCTGGTTCTTTCCAACATAAGCAATGTATTTTAGCACTTTTCATTAATGTAGAGCACCTGACTCATGCCGCCATTAACATTCTGAAGACTGACGTTCATCTAAGTTTTACCATCCATGCAACTCTCTGGATGTTAATGTTTTGTTTCTTTGTTCAATCTCCGAATAATACAAAAACATATAAATATACTCTGTGAACAAATTGAAGGTGGTACAATAGTAATCACTGTGCTTTAAGGATTCAAGTTCATTATCTTTATACGTTATGCCATATCATTTGTATCACAAAAAAAATATTATATTGAACTTAAGTACCGTACCTCAGCAAGTGAAACGAAAATTTTCTTTGTCCCCAATTACGCATCTTAGTAGTAGTAGTAGTAGTAATTATTATTACAATAATACCAACCCTGGGTGCAATTGTACTATTTTAATCACAATTTAAACATGAGATGCTTACTGGAGCAGATTCTATTTCCTTTTCCGCGTTAATTATCATCCTAAGACAATGATCCACGTTGCTTTCTACATAATACATTCTTAACAGAACTGAAAGATTACAAAATGTTTTCATTTGATTGTAAATTTATGTTACCAAATAAACAATATCAGACGCCCAATAAATTAAATAAATTATATATACTTAATTCAAGATGTTTAGATACAACAACGGTGTCTTTGGAAATGGACTACGTTGTTACTTCATTCTATACATAACTGACTGTATCACTGAACTTAGTTTAGCATATCTGAGTTTAGGTGAATTAAGCACCATAATTTCGTTAACATAATTTGTTAGTTACATTGCATTTACCTCAACTTCACAATTAATTTTGCATACACAGAACCTGTTCAGACAAAAGTCAATCTCAGACTAATATTTATGTAAGTAACACACCAACAAATGCACATATAAAGTCTTCAATAATCTAAAACTTACATTAAAACACTTAAAACGCTCCTACGTGTTACGATCATGAGATCATCCTCAGGGAGCATACTTCGTTCCTTGCTAAATTTACAGTTTAAAACACTCAGTGATTTACTTCACTATATTAATTTGGTGCTGTGCCAGCATGTCTGTAAGTAAAAAATAAGTTTACTAAATAGATTTTTAAGGCAATATAACAATAATTCAATGTAGTAAGACTAATTATTATACACAAATAATAAGGCCATATTGGTTAGAGCTTGAGTTGTGTATTACCGTGTGTTGTGTGTGAGTCGTACGTTGTTCAACTGAGACCGTCTGTGCATCTGTTGGTGTGTTACTTAAATAAACTACAAAATGCATGGTGCAACGATAAAGATACTCAGACTGATGTTTACAGTGTTTCGTGAGATAATTTTTATTAGATTTAAACTACCAAAGAAGGGATGGAGGCCTTGTCTTCACCATACGATAACATCGCAGACGAAATAAAGTTTTACAGTACCACTAACACAGTCATGACTCTTGTGTGAGGTAACGCAGTCAGAGAAGCAAACTGCTTTATTTGCAGTAAAGTTAAATGGTTTTTCTTTGTTCTTCAAACTAGGAAATAAAAAGCGCAAATCTGATGGTACTTCTAGAATAAAGAATTTTCGTATTTTGTTTAGCTGTTACATGAAATAATACTAACGCACTCGTCATGTAGGAATTTAATTGTTCTTGATACATTATTACGCCAAACAAAAAAAAATTGACTTTTTGAGCTTTAAAAGAATTTGGTATTAGTCTATAATTATTAAGGAACTATAATCAAATTTTAATTATTTATTAACACCAACATAAAATTGTTATTATTAATTAGGGTACAGTTAGATGTGGAAAGTTTTTCATCTCAAAATGTGATCATCATTATCACAAATATCATTCCAGTTTGATACGAATGTGTGACAGTGCAACCAGAATACTGTGAGAAAGAAGATACAATTAAGAATACAAATGTTGGCGTGTGATTCACTGATAATTTACTGACAGTGTTACTCAATAGTACTACTGGTTTTCTTCTAGTTGTTCCGTAGCGCTAAACGGATTTCGGTATGTTCAATAAAATTCTGCATAATTCCAAACACTCGCAGAAAAGCGCAGGTTTTTCTTTACCGTAGCCAACCACATCAGCGGTCTCAGACCCCTCGGTGTTTAAAGTGTGTTGAAAGACTTCTGGATTATGTAGACTAATAGTACAATTTTCTTTTCAAACACACAATATAAGTTTTTGTAAACTTACTACAAGTTCTGTATCAGTGACGTGATATTCTGTGCCTATATTTGGTATTAATTCCTGTAACAATTATTGTAACACTTCCATATAATTTCTTTGCTTCCAACCCATCACATAAGCCTATCTGTCAATACCCAAAATTCCAATGACCTCGATTTCATTTCACTTTCTGCAGTCACTCTAAAAACAGAAAAATTATTTCGTCCTTTTGGAGTGGAATTTTATCGTAAGGAAGTACTTTTAAAAAATTTTATATTATTTTATAATAATTTCAGTGCTAGAAGCAATGCTAAAATATCATATGGCCTTAAAGTAGTTATCACGTTAATATTTTCGATAAGTCAAAGACAAAAACTTTGGATCAGAAAATTGCCGCATACAATAAGCATCTACGAAAAACACAAAACATTTTTTTATGGGTCCGATCATATTTTTTATTTTATTGATCTTCTGCTAAAGATTTGATTATATTGTGTTAGAGATCCCCCGTGAGATATTATCTCAGTTTAATCACAATATGTCCTAAAAGAGTCAAATATACAAAACACAACAAAACATATTGTTAGAGTTGCGCTCATCAGCGCCACAAGAAGTACAATAATCATCTAAGAAAACACGATGAATTTTGTTAGCTATCCGATAACCTTTGTTGCAGAATCACTAACATTTGTTTACAGATCCAAACATTTTATTATAGATGCGTCACATTTTGACACAGATCCGAACAGTTTGCTACTTATCCGATCACAGTTTCACTCAGTCCCTGTCACACCGTAATAGACCCAGTTGGAATTTATATAGAACCACTCACATTGTTACAAATCCGATCACATTATATTACACATCCATCACATTTTGACATACACTGTATCCCACCACATTTCGTTACGTATCACATCTCGTCTTGACACATATCCGAACAGAGCTTCTCACAGATCCGACCACATTTTGTTACAGATCCAAGCATATTTTGTTATAGATCTGAGCATATTTTTTACAGATACGAGCACATTTTGCAAGCATCGTATAGACATGGACCTCTGGAATAGGGGGAACGGGTGTTTCGATCCCATTTGTGGGCAATTATGTATGCCCGCGTTATTCTCTATTGTAGAATCCTGTACCTTACAAGGTACAGTCCCAATGTAAAAAGAACTTTTTTTCAGAATTAATTCTGACTCAGAAGAGGCTCGAGGGTCTCCGTGGTAATTTTTCACTGCAGAAAGTCAAACGTTCTTTCCGAATGTTTCCCCTTCAAATGCCTAAGTAACCACCTTGTGTTTCAGTGTTTTTCATGATTACTTACACTTAAATATGCATCAAGCTATAAAAACTACTGGCACAATGGTGGTAAAACTCCAAGCATTCTTAAGCTCCTCATTACATGACGGTAAGTTATCGGGTCCCGATTTACCTGCAAAAAAGAATCCATGGAACCTAGAACAGGAATGAATGCGGAATAATTTATAGAAATCGCTTACTGTGCCCGGAATCGAATCCCGATGCAACGCTCGTTCAGTCCATAGCCTAGTCACAATATTGAAGAGCTTCTTTGTTTTTCGGAGCACATTTTAAGCTAATGCACATATGATGTATTCCCAGCAGATTCCCCTCGTGTAGATGTCAAAATAACAGAGCGTACGCCATATACACACAGTACTTCCAACATAACTCAGTCTCAGACGCTGGTCTGCGGTACTGGAGTCTCGTATTTCGTAATTACTTGACACCACTACAAAATAAATTTCTTACTTCATTACGTCAATTAAGGACCTAAACACGTGCGAAACTTTTGCTTCGTCCTTGAGGTACTCGTAAAAATAAATGCGAACCTATCAGTTTAAGAAATGCTTTCTAACAGTCTGGACTTTTTTTATCCAGTCCTAATCTTTATATCGTTCTCCAGCTGTCACCCAGCTGAAAATGTCGCCTTCTACAGGCTTTTCAGATAAACGCAGTTATGATACCTAAACAAGGCTAAAAACCGTTCCTGTCACATCATTCTGTTACATTGTTCATTATTATTGTTAAAATTGGTACTGACACTAACAAAGCGCGGAAACAAGAATCATTCATATGAGAACTTGTGGTGACAGTTACAATAGCCATAGCACAAAACGAACATTTCACACTTTTGTGATCGTGCACGCTCAGGTGGATACTCTTTCTGGGCGATGACACCGTACAGATGTGTACTGTGTTGTCTACGGTTCGGAGACGAAAGGATAAGAGACAGTTTGCGTCGCAAATACAGCGTGCTCGTACACACATACGTGCCATCATCCACAGACACGATCCACAGTACGCAACAGTTACAGTGGTGTTTACTATCAATATTTTGGCGTTCTGTTTTACTACTCTTATCTAACGGGCCTATTCATCGATACCAGTTATAAGTTCTTGAATTTCGACTAATATTTCTCCGTAACATAAAGAATTTCAAATGTGTCTATTGTGAGTGAGTGAGTGAGCAACGTCGAATTTTTTTTAAAGATATCTTCACTAAATATACTGTAGCTTATCTAAAGAGCAACGTGTAACTGGTGTCGTTGCAACCGGCCACCAATTAATCAATCAATTTAAACTTACAAATGATATAATGTACTGCAATGTAAATCAAACTATTATATAAAAATTGCTCAAAATATGTGTACTAATTCTACCTCTGTGTTTTTCATTCTTTCCTTCTGGTTATTATCCCACCTAATATCCACTTGGCTTCCCAAAATTAGTCGGTTTAAAGGCAAAATAAGAAGTGAAGATGCGATGCAGGCAAGAGATAACTTATTCACTAGAACCCTTCACAACACACCCGTTATTTTTAACTTGTATTTTGTTCGATGCCATACGCTACTTTTCTCTCCTTAATATGCTCCATAGCTCCACCCTTACCCATGCTTTGCATAGCCAACCCACACGGTCTTCTCCCCAATTTCCTATCTCCTCACCACAGAACGGAACATAGATCCTAGGTTCACGACGCTTTGTATGTTGGTGAAGCGGAAGATGGCTCTCAGATGACGGTATACATATTAAAATCACTTTAAGCAAGAATTTTAAACGTTCTACATCGCCCATCATACAGCATTTCATAAACAGCAACCATCTAAATGATAAAATAAAAATCACCCGAAAGTATTTTTCTGTCTATCACTCTCCGATGTCCGAAATATTATTTCTTTTTTTCTATATTCCCAAGCCTGTCTCGTTTTTCTTTCAGATAAAGAGTGGTATTAAGCTAAAGGTGGCTATGGAGCAATGATCGAAGGTACTGAAAGGGAAAAAGTTCTCTGGAATAGCACCTGTCTAACTGTAATTTTGACCAACATAAATTCTGTATGGACCGGCCTAGGATCTAACCCAGGCCACCGCGATTAGATGCCGGCGACTTACAGCCTGGACCATGACACGAACCTGGAAGACTAAAAATTAATCTACAGTGTGTATAAATATCGAGTTCATAACTTACAGACAATCCAGTTTCCTTCCATTAGAGCGATAATTTTTCATCAGCAATAAAGATAAATAAATCGCTATGTTACAGGCTTAAGAACCGTATGGAACACACAAATACACTGTGAGGTACAAAGCACATTTCTTAGAGTTAAAGCTGGTGGTATTTGCACTTACTACTAGACTTTGAAACCCTTAATACTGAATCCATTTTTAAAATGTAACGTCCTGTCCTCATTCTAACAGCTGAAGTAACGTACTGTTGTCCCCTACATTTCTTCTACGATGTCTCTGACAACGGGTGGCATCACACAGGAGTGGGCAGTTTAAAGCAAGTCGTGGCATTGAATGTTTAAACAACAATCATTATTACGTGGATGTGTATCTTTTATTGAAGTATCGCAACTCGCTACATTCCACACTGGTATACAAGGAAAATTCTAAAACCAAAAACAATGATTGTTTCAGTGTCTCTCATTTATTTCTCCCGTATGCCACAAAGGAAAATGTCCGCTTTGCAGAACAAAATAAGAAATGGGGTAGCATTAAATGGGTATTAGGATAAACAGGTTTCGATGGATGTACGATCACTTAAGAAGCCGGAATTTGGGATCAGCATTATGGAACTAAATAATTCTGCTGTCACAGTTTTAGATGTAAAAGTTGTGTCTCCTTTCAAGTTTTAAGGAAAACTGCTAACCCTCTTATCGTTCCCGTGTTTTTTCGTTTTGGAATGTGAATATTCTTTTAGGGCTTATTTATTGTACAGAACATTTTATATTTTAAATGCAGTTTAATCTTTTAACTATACCACAAATATGTTCTAAATACTTTCACCCATCCATATGAAGTGTAACAACGTTTATAATATAGAAAACATCTTAAAAGCGAAAGCCGGCATGTTGTGCTTTACATAACTCTGTTTTACTGTTTTAGACAACAGAACATAGCGATTGTATTTTCGTTGTTACGCCGTGCATGTTGTCGAGTTACTCAATTATTATACCAACTACTGCTCATATATAAAATTTATAAAATTTACACATTAAAACATTAAAACGCTCCCACATGTTTCGGTCTTAGGACCATCATCAGGGAGCTATATCGTCCTTGCTAAAGTTACACATAAAAAGTCACATTAATTTCGCTGTACCAGTTGGGTATTGTGGCAGCATGCCGTGTGTGCAACGCAGCACAGAATGCACATCCGTAGCAGGGCACTCTTCGTAACATAACATTACACAACACGGCATGCTGCCACAATACCGAACCGGTACAGCGAAATTAATGTGACTTTTTATAGTGTAACTTCAGCAAGGGCGATATGGCTCCCTGATGATGGTCCTAGGACCGAAACCTGTGGGAGCGTTTTAATGTTTTAATGTGTAAATTTTATATATGTGCAGTGGTTGGTATAATAATTGAGTATAACGCTTGTACTAAACTTCCCCTTATCCCACACTCAGGCTGAATTTGTGCCGTACAGACATCGTTCCGTTCGTGATACTTTAGCAACTACAACTCGTACAATTTATATCATAGTGTTTGCTTTCACTGCGGTCTATAATCAACCAATGAGAAAACAAATTAATTTTACACCTTTCAGTATGTCTGTGCAGTGAAATGTTCCCCTACTCAGCGGAACTACTACACACAGACTTCACGATAGTATCTGTAAACACCGCCACCACTCCTTTGGAGTATTCCGTGCTGTTATTTCCGACGTTCAACCGATAACTACGAGGCTCCGCTACTACTTTGCAATTCAATATTATAGGGTATGCCTTCGAGATCTGGCAGTCCCGCAGCAAGTCGAAGAAATTCTCAACTGTTTTGTAATACTAAGATATTTTAACATACCTACAAAAGCCCGCCTTTTGAATTGTATCCTGGGGCAGGCAAACATTTTTCACGTCCATACTGTTCTTATTTAACATTAATATTCATAATATCCTCCCATACACGCTACACTTGGGTCTCCCAAATGATCTCGTACCTTCAGGTAAAATTTTGTATGCAGATTTCATTCTCCCCATGTGTACTCTCTGACAAGCGCCTCTTAACTCCATCCACCTCGTCCTAACAGTATAGCCCACGTAGGCCAAACTACGAACCAACTCGTCATGTAACTTCCACAACCTCTTCTTACTCTCGCTTTGCGAGGACCTAAAATTCTCTTTCCTCATTCGACATCAATTTACATTCTTCCCTTACGAAAGATACCAACTTCTATTCAAAACGTGTAGCATTATACAGGTAAAAATTAAACTTGTCTCTATAAAGCCATGAAGGCACACAGGGGAAGAAGAGGTACAGCTCAAGTCATTCTTAACCTCAGCACTAGATGGAAGTGTGTTCAACTTCACGTTCCGGCCTTTTTCCTCCGGAAAATAATAATCTCCGTAACCATTGTACAAGAGGATGGATGGGCCATACAGCCAGTACTGACGTTTCGGACAACAGAAAGTCTTCTTGCCTCTGACAGGATTCAAACCCCAGATCGTCAAGACCACAGCGTAGTCACTAAATACAATTCGCTCTCCCGAGGTCTGCAGGTGTATTGTAAGTTTCTCGTTATTTTCTTTGTGAATGTAAACTGTGTTCTTTCAGTGCAAGAGATGAACATATATTGAAGTATCTGAAAATGGGTTACTAAGGAGAATATTTGAGCTTTAGAAAAAAGAAGTAGCAGGAGTGCGACACCAAACATCGGTGGGGAAAAAAATGCTCATCTCCAAGCCTCCATAATCTTTAGACTGAGAGAGATAGCTGTCCTGGAATAAGGTTCAACAGTTTTTTAATATTCCTTTCTTACCAAAAAAAAGATTCTACACGACTTTCAGCACGTTTAGCAATCTGCCAATCATGTGACCTTTTTTGAATTTTCATGACAATCTTTGCTAGTTAAATTATAAACGACGCTTCTTTGTGCCCTATCGTTCTTGTTACCGTTTATTTACTTAATGTCCTGAATAGTATATTCTATCCCCTCAGAAATTTCATTACATTGAACGTTTTGAGTGGGTCGCTATTATATATGTTCCTTCTTCTATTTAACAATGTCAGTCACATAAGAAGGCATCTGTTCTTCTAACATTCATATGTCCGCGCATCGCTAATATATTCGCAGAGTATAACCAACAAGATGCAACGTTTCACAATTTATTTATTTATTCTGTAAGACGTTCTACATGTTTCAGACGGTTTTCCGTCCATCATCAGGAGCTCAAAACTGCACATGAAGCATAAGGTATTGGTCTGACAAATACCTGACGCTGTATATATAGTTTTGAGCTGTCTGAAACATGTACAGCGTCTTACAGAAATAAATAAATTGTGAAAGGTTGCATCTTGTTAGTTATACGCTGGGAACAGAATAGCATCTGTTCTTGTTCGTCTTCTTCATAACATAAGCACATACCAAAGCCTAACGATAAATCTTTGGGAAAATCCAACAGGCATTCCTGATTTTACTGTAAAAATTTCAGTATTACTAATGGGAATCAAACCCGGGCCATCCAGTTATAAGTCAGTTAATTTACCGAACTATCATGGCTTAGTATTCTACCAAAGAAAGACAAAAAAAATCTATATTAAATCCGTATTTATTTTCGAAATGCATCAGTGTGGCAACCCCCACATTTGATTCCTTCGAATGCTTGCTCAATACACTTGTGCTGTCTAAGACGAAGGAAGAACGACTTGAAATGTAAGCCTGAGAAATGCGTCTCAGATTATATTCATAATTGGTACATAATCCCTGCTTTTGTGACGTCATAAGTGCTCTGATTACCTCAGCTACATCCAGGAATCTGAAACCCTCATGCCAGGAGAAGGGAGAAGGGAGTGTCTGGAAGTAAGGAAAGAATTTTGTAGTAAAAAGAAAGAAGTTGATAGTATCTTATTGAATACTACATACCCAGAGGGAGTAAACGGATTTACAATGTAATGGCGTTAGTACGTCGGTTATTAAGTAACTAAACTTAGCACTCATTAGCTTTACTCTCGCCAACTACCGGCGCTCTCCGCAACTAATAACCCTTCCGGAAGGAAACAAAATGCGCTACTTCTAATCGCTGATTTCATTCATTAAGAACTTCATCGTTACTGACACAAATATGCCTAATTAAATGTCTTACTTCCAGGTACATTTGTAGGAACTCTTGTACGAAGTATTGCACCTCGTCACTCGCAGCAACCAGTCGACCAGCTGCTGCAGTTATGAAGACTATCGTTGACTTTGCTGCGGCTTTTATTAAACGCTAGTCTGCCTCTGAAATATACAAAAATGAGTGCGGTTTAGTGTGCAACTACAAGCGTTTAGCGCACTCATCACCGCTTTGAACGTTTCAGCAACGTTTCTCCCTAAACCAACAACTTCTAATATCGTATCTCTCTACATTCCATAATACATATACATCAACACGTCACTCCATTAACCCAAAAGTCAGCTTTGAAATGATATTACAGACATCCACTAGAGCAAATAAGCATTACATATATAAGCATAAGTTAATTCTTGCAGGGATGCAATATTTAGCTTGGCCGAAGATTTCCAGTTCCAGTTCTCCTGTTTTCCTGTCACCCCTTGTACGTTTATCATACACGGTAAGTGATATGTAACAAGCTTCTAGCGAAATTGCCAATAATCCTCAAAATCCACAACACCATTATGATTAACGATTGTCAGGGGACCTATCGTTCATGGTTAGGAAGCAATAAAACAATCATCAATGAATACTGAACGCGATACATGCACAAGGGTAATTAACGGAAACAGACGACAAGAAAATTCGTATGCTGCTGCTATTTTCGACCGCTTGAATGCTGAGATAGTGGGTTCGAATCCCACCGGGGTCATGGATTTTTGTCTGTTGTGAGTGTCGTATGTTGTCAGGTAGAGGTCTCTGCGACGGGCTGATCACTCGTCCAGTAGAGTCCTACCGACTGTGTCGCGTCGTTGTGTGCTATCTAGAAACCTCGTGAATGAGGAGGCCATGGCCCACTGGGGGGCTGTTGTGCCAAAAACAAACAAAATACAGTAAATAGTCACAGATGGCCAGACCAGTTCTGTGGCGCACACCTACTATTCACTGGTTACCTGAGGCTCTTTCCTTGGGCATGAAGCGGTCGGGCAATCAAGTTCACCACTCACCTGCATCCAGGTCGAGTTTAAGAATGAGTGTAGTTATAGTAGAACCATCCACTACAGCTACAATCCCCCATATACCTTCATCGCATGGACAGAGACAATTTTTTTAATTTTTATTATAGTCGTGTCTTACATTTACAAATATCAGCCTTTCATGCACATTTCGTAACTCGGTTGTGTCATTATTTCAGGTGTCACGTTCACATAGGCATCCAAATTACATGTTCAAAGTGTGTACAAAAAAATTCTCCCATATACTGTCTTCAAAATCGCAACTTTTCCATACTCTATAGATCATATGGAACAACAGAGCATTATATCCATACCTGATCGCTAATATTACGTTCACATTTCGTGGGTTAGCGGTCCGAATGTTCCTGCTGTCTATGAAATGGTTGTTTTGATGCATTTGCCTCGTTTTACTTAATAATAGACAAATGTCGAAAGCCCATTTAAGCTGGCCCACAAGCTCTTTCCTTCCATCATTCTAACGATTTACTTTACCCTCTTCTTATTTACCTTTTGTCCCTATGTTCTATATCCCCTGAAATAATACGCTGTAATTAACTATCCTGGCAGCATGAAACATTACATTGCTGTCGCCCAACTTGTTAACGCGTTCCCGCTATACGTGCTTTACATAATGAAATGTTTCAGACGCCATATCGACATTTCACACAACGGTCTTTCGAGAAGATGGTTTTTAAAATAAATAAACTTAAACAACTGGTCTACTTTACATTTCTTTTGATGATAAGAATAAAAAGTACTTACAACAACCTTATTTCGATTCATATCCAAATATTTTGAAAGGAAGAAACAGCAAATCTGCCAACGGCTCTGCGATGCTAGATCAGAAATTCTAATCTAATTTGCATTGGTGCGCATCACCTCTCAATCTACGGTTCAAGAAATAGCATTTTCCGTAGCCGTTATTCGTTCTGATTGTGGTTATAGTTAATAATTTCACAGCGTAGGAAGTAAAACGCGTTTTGTCAGTCTGATTATTCCTACTGTTCTTATATGTATGGAGCCAATGACGATGAATTTTCATTCCTGCAGTTCTAAATTACGCAACGGCTATGCGTTACGACTGCAGAATACTATGTAACACAATATCCCACTCATAAAACTGCAGGAAATTGCCTTATTTCAACACAGTCAAAGAAACGATACAATCGGAAGTAGTTTCTATTCATTTACAACCCCATAAAAGAAAAGTGGTAAAAGGCATCTGGCATAACATACGTTATGCCAGATGCCATGAATGTTACTACATTTCTAAATATGAACGCATAACATTTACGTATGCTCCAGCTATTCGTCTAAATGAGTTCAGCAAGAAGGAAACTGTGCTGTTAAAAAGAACAAAACCGGTTAATATTACCATGTTCTCCTATATAAAATACATTTACAAGCCATTACATAAAATATAGTTACAAGTTACGGCTTTCCATTCAACAGCAGTGGATACTTTTATTGAAGCTGTATTACATGGTCTCATCTACCGTCATAATTACAACACATATAAGTACAGAACAAAACTAAAGTCATATTTGTCCCTGAACTTGATCAGCACCGCGCCATGTAGGCGTATGTGGTACAGAACCTATAGCTCCACACACATTCTTAAGCTCAGCACCAGACGGATTTGAATGGACAGTTTCAGGCCCTGCATACTTTACCCTACGGAGCAGCCCCTGAGAATCACTAAACAGGAGGCTGGATATGGCCTACAGCCAATCCAGACACTTAACGGAAGGAAAGAACCCCTCGAAGGTCTGCGTATACTCTGTAATAACATCTATGGACTTTAAACTGGTAAATATCTTAAGCACTACTCATCAGAATCTTTACACGTTACCTGTATAAACTTATCGTTTCTTTTCGTTTAGGGACAAGTAATAAACAGTATGTAAGTAGTAAAAAATATATTTTTCAGTGTGTCAGTGTCCGCTTGGATCATACCCTCTATCGTTCGGACGACAGAACTAATGTGAATCAATCAGCCTCTGAAAATATTCACTGCAACACGTTTAAAACCTAGGACTACAACTGGTTGCTTCAATATTTAAAGAGGTTCTCTGGAAATCTGCTTCTGTTCATCAAACTCTGAAGTACATATTTCATTCATGTAACATTCAAATTTTAACCTGTTGATAGCGAAATAATCGTTGTTTACCGTAATGTACACGTTTTCACAGCCAGCGTGACCCACCGAGTGCACGTTGCCAGTCATTCTCCGCAAGACATAAACACAGACACATCTGTATTATGGAGTTACTGGTACTACTGGGTTCTATCGCGACGCCGTCTAAAACTAACCCCGACGCCAAAAGTCTGTACGATGACCTGCTCAGTAATTAAAATCGATTTATCTGACAAGTGAGCAATAATATGTTGATCCGGTAACAATGGCCCTCAGGTTGTCTCAGCTCATCGTTCTGGTTAAGTACTTTACTCGAAATAAAAACTATTCTATGTAACGCAATTTATAGATAATGACGTCACTAATATTACTGTGGCCTGAGTAATATGCAAGGTTGCACATACTAGTATGAGCCTGCAGTACGAAATTCAGCTGACGGAAAATAATATATCCGACGAGTCCAGTGCAGCCAGTCAACGTTTTGTTACTACACTCACTACAAATAACACTTCAATCACCTGAACACGGCCTCGCCATGTGCTTTTTAAACGTGTGGCAGCCGACATGTGACTGCCCTTTTCTGCCCAGTGCTCTCCCATATCCGAAACAGCAGCTTTTCTTTGAAGGTCCCCAGACTTCACCCGCCTCTTCTTCAGACAAGAGTATTATTACGTAGGAGATTAGTATGTGCTACTTTTGGAGCAAACAAAAAACTATGTAAAAATTTGGTTCAAACCTCACAGGAAACACATTCCATCTCTATTATAAGAATCATCCTCTAAATTTTATACACGTAAATAACAGATTTACAACTATACTGTGACAAACATACAAAATATGTAAAAATGCAAAAATTCTTAGTTTTGAAGGTCGTAGTACACACAGTAAACACTACTCTTTAAACGGTTAAAGCGACTAGTTACGGGACAATTCCATCCGACTAACCAAGGAAATTTTTAAACTAAATATACAGGGACCGGTGCTTGAAGCTGTGCTACTCACCGCCTATAGATTAAAACAATCGCTGAGAAACGAGCTTGTGAGCAACACACAGTGGCAGTGACAAAATATTTTCTGATGTCGCCACGTGTGTAGCGCTGTGCAATAACAGAATTGTATCAAGACCAGTAAAGTACATAAAACGGAAAATGATGCATTTGTGTTGTGTCTGTGCAAGGAACCTACTTCGTCAGAGAACGTGTGTGTTCTGTAGTTAACATCTCAATCCGTCCCATTTCAATATACGCTCTTGTAATGTTCTCCGATTTGGTTGCTGACCATGCAATCTATTTACTGGGCAAATTCGACCACCCTTTATTTTCCCCTGGTTTCAGCTCCTGTTAAATTACCCAACTAGCCACTTTATTTTACATTCATTGTTCCGTGCATCATTATAATTGTTTCAAAATAATAACCAACACGATGACACTTATGGACTATCCTTTATTTCAGGGGTAGTCGTCATTCACTCTACATGTTTCGAGCTTCCGGGAAGCTCATCATCAGGAGTTCATTTTTCCTGTACAGTCAGCCTCTGGTATAGTGTGTAATCTTTTGCTGTAACCCTCCCGTTCTCCTACGTCGGGAACAGAACACGTAGGAGAACGGGAGGGTTACAGCAAAAGATTACACACTATACCAGAGGCTGACTGTACAG
>Ga0123354_10007172_pt1 | contig 16711 bp, 18 predicted proteins | sample TergutLab28metaG_2_FD_97872 | JGI IMG/M metagenome (GOLD analysis project Ga0123354, IMG submission 97872) | Labiotermes labralis P4 segment gut microbial communities from Petit-Saut dam, French Guiana - Lab288 P4 | ecosystem: Host-associated > Arthropoda: Insects > Digestive system > Gut ...
GGCGCCACTACGAATTCCATGACAATGGATTTCGTCCACCTGAAGCGGAATGATGCGGATGAGCACGATCTACATATTAAACGTTCATTTTATTCGTATCGCGCAACTATTTTCGTGAAAACAGCTTACAAAATTCAGCGCCTATGTCCGGCCGTCCATGTGTTTAAATACCCTGTTCAACCTGTTAAATAATAGGTTAAATGTGCTGTACAGCATACCTAAGCTGCACACTGTTAATTGCGAATAAAACTCTGTATTTAAATGTAAATTGTTGGTTAATATAAGCAAGGGTAATAAGGGCTACAGGAATGGGGTTCGATTTCAGACATGGCAGGAATTTATCTGTTCCCTAGCACTTCCAAAGCGGTTCTGGGGACCGACTACCTGACCTCACATCCAACTGTTTTATTGGACCCCTTTCCCGGGGATAAGGCCGCCGAAACGCGAAGCTAATCATTCTGCCACATCTACTGCAGGAATTAAGAAGGGTTGCTTAATTACAGGCATAACTTTACTTTTGAGGATTCCGGTCTTCTGCTACGTGACAATGCGTCATTTGGTAAGCAGCACCTTCGAAACGTCGGTAAACACTCACCTAATGACACAGCGGTACACCCCAGAATGAACCCTCTACTACACCGCTACGAAAACACATCTCGGAACTTCTTTTATTTACAATATATAGCCAACAAATGCACAATATATTTAACAATTAATTGTTTCTTAACAACACTCCTACACGTTTCGACTGCCTTATAGTATCATCATCATCATTTAGTACTTAATATGCCAAAGTTACAAAAGCTTGTAACTTTGGCATGATACCTTTAAAAACGATACCAAAGTCAGTCACTGCAGACCTCTTTTATCGGCATGCTATTGTGACCCACTTCACATTTGTCTGGTACTAGAGAAAGCGTCCGTCCTTTTACCAGGTTTCTCTTAAACCACAAACGTAATGAATATACGTATTATGACGTCACGTTTTCGTCGCATAATTAGCTATCATAATATTCACGCGCTACCCCACCTCAGTAGCAGCTGTTATTGGTCTCTATTGGAACAGCAAACCAACCGTAACTTTATGCAACAGATAACCAAGGAAGACGGAAATGTGAACAGCGTATTCACATTCTACATAAACATCAAACAAAAATGTGTAGTTTCAGGCTTCCGCCTCAGTGTTATATCTTCGCCATTCTGTGACGTTACGCAGCCTACAATGGCTGGTACCGAAGTTTCGGGACAACCTGTTGGTCCCATCTTAAAGGGTCATGCAATCAGTCTTTCTTGGTCTGCCTGACCCTTGAAGGTGGGGATCGATAGATTTTCCCGAAACTCCAGTAACTAACTACTAATCTACGATGAGTAGCAATCCAGATCGGTGAATATGTGGCCTACACAATAAACGATTCAGATACGCGGAAAAGTTTTACTTGAGATCTATATTAACTATAAACAGTAAGTTATGATACTTTTCAATCCCCCCTCCCTCACAGTTCTTGGTTGAGCACTTTGGCCTGTTTTAACGTGCGACTCAAATTAGTGACTTTTTTAGTCCTTGATGGTAAGCAGTCCCCCACTTTGCTGCGCCTGACTGTATTCAGTAAAGCGAGCTCAAACTATTTCCCTTAAATTTCAACCCATTACTCCACAGGACAGAAACCCTTGGCCCGATCCGATCTCACGGCCTGATTTCGATTACACTGGATACGGTAAGTCACAATCACCCTAAAACTACTGCCGAAACTTGAAGTTCGTATCTTTATTTTCGGAGTCGGGATAGCTCAGACGGTATCGTGAACCACATTAAACAATTTTTAAATTACAAGCAGCGCCTGTTGATCAGATCTGTATTATTTTTGTACCAGTTCTTTCTTACGAATGATTTTTGGAGAACACATTTCGTCAGACATAACTGTCTATTGGCATGTCACACCATGTGGTTGGGTATGTTCCGACGTTTCAGAGGCACTTGCTTAAACGATTGAATGACGTCATCTGCAGTGATAACCTCAAACTGATGATTGTCATTCGGCCTCCATCTGGGAACTTGGGTCCTACCTTGGGGGGCGTGCTGTTGACTGCACACCTCAAACAAGCGCCGAGGTCAAGAATGAGTGCAGCCATACCTCTGCTACCCCTGTATGTCTTCATGACACGGACAGGGACAAATTCTAACTTACCTGTTTCCTTTTAAGATGCGGATGCCACAAAACGCACACAGACAACTTTTAATTGTATCTTAATTTACAGCTGTCTTTACGGTCGTTCGAGGAATGGCATATTAAAATTAAGATTTCTGAATGGAACGATAACGTGCTGTTGCTCCTGTTAACTGAGACATACAAACAGAATATCGCGTCTTGCTCCATCTAAACACGTGACGACACCATTTACTCATTACAATAATTAGATGTATTTTAAAGAAAATTATCACACAAACAACATGAAAAAAAAAAAAAAAAAAGGAAACAAACAATTGTAAGAACTGAGATCTCACAGCAAAGCAACTGTGTAACTTTTTAAGTGTTTTACCAATGTATCTGCCTGATGATGAACCCTTAGGGTCGAAACATGTTGCTGTAAAATTACTACAATGGCTATTCAACAACGCTTGGAACAGTTTAGCTTTAGTGCACAGGACAGCAGTCGGGAGCGGTGCATCGAGCTGTCGTGCTCAAAACGTTTTTGACGTCTCGGCCAGCGGACAACCGCGTGACAGGGTTTCACAGCGATTCATCGCGTGTTAGCTTCCGCAGTCATGCCGCTGCAACATTGGCGCACTCACTTACCCAGCAACTTCTCCAGCAGACTGCTCCTGCTAGCCGCTGCCGCCGCCGTACAGTCTTTAGCTTCAACATCTCGGCACGTGAGAATATCCAGTACGGCGCGCGAGGTCGGGTCCCGCCCAGGCTTACTAGTGTTCTTGGCCTCCCACTTGAGGTAGGTCCACTTCTTGCGGACGTCACTCTCAGTGCGCACTATGCCTTCTACGGTGGAAACAACCTTTGCCACGTCCATCCACGCCTGGGCCCAACCCTGACCACCAGCCACACCAAACAGCACAGTGTCACGGTGCTTTCGAACGCTGTTGAGGAGAACCTCCACTTCGCGTGCTGTGAAGTTTGTCTTGCGTGGTTTGACCACGGGTATGTCGCCACCACCGTAACTCATCTTGCGCGGCTTTAGCATCACTTCACGTTCCGGCTTCCCTGGCTTCACCATCTACGCGGGTTCAGTTTGCCATTAACAGCAACTGGCAACACAGGACTCCACTTTACTGAGTTTCTTAGCTCTGGTATACATGTAGCATGAAAATAATGACGACACAGACTGACAAGACACTTACGCCATGATCGTCGTAATTTCCGTAATAAAATCGATACTCACGCACTCACATGGCAAAACAAAAACAGTCTGTCCTCCTCAGGCAGCCGTTAAGTGCAGCAAGATTCACACAAATAATGGAACAGCCAGCCACTGACTTCCATCCCCTACCCCGCACCCACGGGTTCGGCTCGTTTCGCGCCCTCTCTCTACAGCGCTCCAGACAACTAACCGGTCGTTGCCCGGGGGGGGGGGGGGATCGGGTCAAATGCAGCCGCGTTGCCAAATTTCACGCGTTAACTCGTGCGTTTCTAAGACGGCCGTTACAGCACGAAGAAAATGACAGCTGAACAAGAGATATCAGTTTGAACTGACATGCAAGTACTCCAGTGGCCATCCCTCAATAAGCATCTGCAATCCAAGATGAAAGCCAGGCCCAGCACCGTCCTATGAAATTTGACGGGGCGGGCAGACGAGCGAGGAGGTGCAGGATGGATCAATATTTTCAAAACAGGTAACAAAAAATGGCCGGCGGTTAGAAGCGGGGAAGGAGAATTATGACACTTTGGGGAGCGAAATTTTAGACGCCAACTGGCGGGTGTTTGTGGAAGTTAACTCGCCTGTGCTGCAGAAGTTTACTGTAGCCTCCGGCTCGAAGCTTTAAACCAATGTATGTTAGTATATCATAAAAATGTACGGCAAATTTGCTCTTCCTTACATTATAAACAGCAAAATTGCATCATAAAGCATTATGACGTCACACATGAATCTATACTGACTCGCTTCTGCCGGCATTTCCTTCCCCTCGCAAACTACGCGCCTTCGCATCCCTACATGGCCGCTATTAGACATTTTACGTGACCGTGCTCTGAACATGGCTGCGCATGTAACACTTGAACATGTTTAATCAAATTTAATGGTGTCGAATTTTAAGGAAAATTTTCAAGCCACTTAAATGTTAATTAAAATCGAACAAAAATAACAGATGCTTAAGTGCAAAATAAAAGTACGTATCTGCGTCTATTTTAACAAGAAGCTTCATGATCTGTCCTCTTCATCAGATATGCGGGCGATCAAATCGAGAATGAGATGGGCTCGGTATGTAGCATGTTGGGGGATAGGTCCACTCAAGGTTTTGATGGGGAAACCGAGGGAACGAAACCACTCGGAATACCCAGGCGTAGATGGGATAACATTAAAATGGATCTTCAAGAAGTGGGATGTGGGGGCGTGGACTGGATTGACCTGGTTTAGGACAGGGGGAAGTGGGGGGCTCGTGTGAACTCAGTAATGAACCTTCGAATTCCATGAAATGCGGGAAATTTTTTCACTAGCTGAGGGACTGTCAGCTTTTCAAGAACGATTCTGCTCTTCGGAGTTTGTCAGTATAAGGTGCACTTCGTCTGCTTTGACCCGAGAGCATGACTTCCAAACACATTCTGTCTCCATCGGTAACAATACCAACTCATGGGTAGGCACAATGTACACGTGGAAGAATGGCATCTGGTGTAAGCTGTAATCCAAGGGCCTTCATATTTTCAAAGTATTCACATATTCGTTCACATCGCTAACGAGAATATCTAGGACACACCGTATTCGATGAACTGAAGCACATTATTTAAACGTCTACTGTCTACTTGGCGCGTTCGTATAGTTGGGCAAAGCGCATATTAGCTTGTCTATCCGTCCATCTGTCCACACGTTTCAGCGCGGCTCCCACGGGACGGATTCCTGTTAAATTTGGTATTAGATGCAAAATTTGTTAAAATTGGGCACAAATATTGGGCATTTTACTTGCAGACCCAAGTACGTATTATTTCCGGCGACTGTAATTAGCCGCGAAAACGCTCTCTTCGGACGAAATGTTATCAGACCTGCGCTCCTCTAGGATCTTAGGCAGCGTAGACTGGTATCAACAAATATATATGTATGTTTACTGTAACCTATTTTACTGCTGTATGTTTAAAATAAATTCCGATGTCAACTCGCTGAAGATGGCGAGATAACAGCGCCGAAACATGTATAAGATTGTACGCATACAGTATAGAGTACAGCACTTGTTTGGTGTTGTGTATTTACTACATTCAGCTGAGACCAACCTACATCTTCTGAGTTTCAGACTGATATTAGACAGGAAAGGGTATAAAGCACCCAGTAATTTTGGAATTCCGGCAGACTGGATGATAGCAAGAGGTCAAACATTATTTTCTTGCAACCTTACTCAATTATTAATAAACGTAAAGGTCAAGGTAAAGTTCGCCCTAGAAGAGGCCACAAGGCTCAGCGGGGGAGTAGAGGTATATCACTACTCTTTCTGTAACATCGGCGCTAGCCCGTAGGGAGTCGCTATACCGATTACGTTATCCCGGCCCACACTTATGTTTTAATTACATTTGTAATCAGGATGAAATGTCTCAGCAATGGAACAAGTCTATTACTGAACCTACGTATCTACATCATAAACGGTAAATCTGACAGCAGGCCTACTTCTCGTCGAAACGTATATTAATTATCTATGGCAGGGATTCCCAAAACTTTTTTCCTCACTTTTTGGCGCCGAAAAATAACCATGGATCCTCACACTGTTGCTCACGTAAATACAGAATGTTCGGATGACAGTTATGAATACATACCAGTAGCACACGCAAGAATGCATCACATGATTTGAATGTTCGTAATTTACAGTTTAATTAAACTGCACGTTACCCGCTTTGTGGGTATAGGGGTTTCTTAATTAGATATTCTAACGGTCATACGAAATAAACATATCGCCAATCAAAGAAGTTCCTCCATTATTATTAACAAAAACATTATTCCCTTTATTTAAAAATGAATGAACTTCAAAGCTGCCATTACAGAAATGTAACCACGGATCCCTTGGGATCGGTCGCGGTTCCCTTGAGAAGGTTCCGCAGTGCACACTCGGGGAACCACTGGCCTATAGCAAAGACGGTAAACCTGACAAATGGCCTACTAACCTTACTCACATATCACTTCACTACACACATTTATGCTGCGTTCTTGGTAGACGATATAAGCTACAAATTACTGGGGCCTATCTGTATGGCTTCTGACGTAATACAAAACATCAGACATTCTACATTGTCCTTGTGTCAGAGAAAAAAGAGTTGGAGACTAAAACTGTCCCTGTGAACGCCATGATGAAGGTATAGCTGTGCTCGCTGTCAAACTGAGCACTAAATGGAGAGCCCCGGCATCCACTGGATTAACTCCAAAGCCGGTCTGATACCTGAAAGGGAAACCTCTTGCCTCTAACTGGAATCGAACTACGATTCTTCGGTTGTCCAGACCGCAGCCTATTTACTAAGTCGACTGAGACGCCCCAGCTCCACAATTGGGCACTACAGCAGTTATTTATGGGCGTTATGGAAACTTATGAACCGGTGAAGAGTGAACTACCGAACAACATTCTCAACTAGATCGGCATAACATATTAACAAGTCACGTAAATAAAATATTGAATGGATAACTATAGTAGAGTTCGCGTAGGTAAACGTCTGTCCCATACATCATACTCGGGATCCGGGATAGCGTAATCGGTACTGAATGAACTACGGGTTGCAAGATACAGGTTTCAAAACCCGGCAAAAGCACGTAAGATTTTTCCCTGTTCCGAAACGTCCAGACTTGCTCTGGGGGTCCATCCATCCCGGGTACCGGGGTTCTTTCCCGGGGTAAAGCGGCCGGCGAGTGAAGCTGACCAATCCCTCCGCCTAGAGTCTTGGATAAGAGTAAGTGGAGCTAGAACTCTACTCCCCTATACGCTTTCATAGTGTGGACATGAACAACTTCCACTTTAGTATGTATACCCGCTAACGACACTAAAGAATCAATCGCATTCGCGAAAATAGTAACAGCTGTTTAAAATAGCAGAACCATTGCTAACAATCACTGCAGCATACCACAAAAAATAACAAAAATGATAAAACTGTCTACGTTTTGTGTAGGCGTGACACTTCGTTTACCACACTGTATGGGCCGCAAGCCTACACAGACTGAGGGTGTATAAAAACAAGGTGCTAAGGACATTAATCCAAGTCCCTGTTTTGGGCTTAGTATTGTTCCTGAAAAAAATGTGCGCAAACCAAACATGATAATGCCATAAACAATAACGGAACAAGCAGAAGTGCAATACAATCAACCCAAACACAACAATTCACTTATCATACCAAATCCGACACGAATTTCGGCTTATACATAGCCATCATCAGGCTGACTACAAAAAAATGTTCACAGCTACAACTGTACACATTTCGTTTTGGTTTATGTAGTCAGACTGATAATGGCTACGTATTAGCCGAAACATGTACCTGATTTCGTACGATAAATGCACTGTTCTGTTTGGATTGCTTGTATTGTACTTCCGGTCTACTGAGGGAACAACGCGGATGAACTGCCTTAAGGACTACTTAAGCTTCCGCGTACCACAGCGCAGCCATGCAGAGGGCTGTAAACCGAATATAAGAGGGCGTAAATTAAGAAATGTATACTGCCAAGGGCCGTTAGAGCAACAAAATAAAGCGCAAAACAAGGGACAATTGTATTTGGACCTAGGACAGATGGAAGATAACTTGAAAACCTGTATTAAATGTTTCATGATTATCACTCCTCGCCGAATAGTATAAGGCAGGAGTATTACACAACCAACCAAACCAAGCCAAAGTGTTAAGTTGGGGGGGGGGGGGGGGGCGAGACTTGCCCGAAGCGCAAGTCGACGTCCCCTGTCTGTTAGACATTCCTGCGTCTGACCGATCGCTGGGCTCTGTATCAAACACCTAAACTCTAACAGGGGAATGTGCTTACGCTAACGATTTTGAAGTCAGGCGAAGGGCCTTGACTGATCATGCCAAAGACTAGGGCTTTGGTTGCCCTGGACTAAGTATGGAGGAATAAACTTTGGTTGGTTGGCTGTCTGGGTTCTGAGCCCAGACTAGCTCTGTCGAAAACTGAAGGTGTGCGTCGTTTGTCAGGCGCTTAGGTGAAGCCGCCTAGCCTGTGGGAGAAGAGTGCGGGGGGTGCCACGACTTTGCATCGTATACTGTCGCATTTGCCTTACAACTGAGGAAAGATCACGGAAAAACCGCAGGGTAACCGAAGGGCGCTCGGCTGATCGCGCCGAACGCGATTCGTTTAGTCAACTTGGCCATTGCGGCCGACGGCCTCGACTGGCCTGCTGTCCCCTGCCGCTCTTAGCTTTCGCATCAGGCGACTGGGTCAACACTCGGTCACCGTAAGTATCTGCCGAGTTGCCGTACTAGGGGGTTCCCCACATTAGCTAACTTGGAGTCAAAGCTCTCAGTCAGGGCTCTGATGTGGATGGCAAACAGCGGAACGTGTATCTTCCTGTTACGTAACAGAGGGAACCAACAGCGAGACGAAGACACTTGGAATTAACACCTGCAGCTTTTGGACATGGGTGCGGGCAGAGGACTTCCACTCGGGGCACGCACAGTCCATCATGGGGCGGATGAGCTACTTATATAGGAGGACTCCGTTCCTGACGGAAAGATCACTCTTCCTATCGAGGGGACCCAGCATACCCAACGTTTGAGAAGCCCTCTTCCTGACCTGATCGATGTGAGGCGACCAGGTGAATCACGAAAACCGAACTGTGCCGACCAATTGGATTGGTTCCCATAAAAGTGTTATTCGTCGGGGCTGGATAAAGCGCCGTCCGGCACGCGCGAAGATTATCGCGGTGCCCTCAGAGACATTAATGGCGATTCTCCATTCACTCAAACACCGCTGAATATCGTTGAGGTATGATTCCAGATAGCTAACAAGCAGCTTGCGGGACGTGGCAATGATGGACTGTCGTCCGCGTAGAGGGCCAAATCGACGTGGTGCGAGGGTGAGGGCATGTCGTTGACATACAGACTGATGAGGACAGGGGAGATCAAACCACCCTGAGCTACCCCAGGATGCATGTATCGACGAGATAACGTGGCCGTTGTAAGGACGCTTCAAACGTCCGACCCCTGAGGTAGGATGAGATTGTAATGAATATGGAAAACAGGAGGTTGAGGAGCGTTAGCTTGTCGAGGATGCCATCGATCAGGACGGCATAGAAGCCTTTGGCCACATCGAGGAAAACTGAGCCGGTGAGCCTCATTTCGCCGAAATTCTTGGTTATTCTTTCAACGAGGCGGGCCAACTGCAAGGACGTGACATGCTATGCCTGGGTCTGAACCCAAACTGCTCGTCTCGCATCAGTCCGCGTTCGCTTATAACATGTAACATCCTAGCTAGCAGAATATTTTCAAATAATTTACCAATCGCGCCCAAGAGACTAATGGGCCGATAGGAAGAAGACAATGCCGGATCCTTTCCCGGTGTAAGGACAGAGATCACTCGAGTATGCTTACACAATTGGAGAAAGTGATGAGTGCGGAGAACCGCACTGAAGAACTTGTCCAGGAGGGAAACCGATCGATTGGGAAGATGCTTCAAGGCCCTGTTCGGGATACCGTTCGGGACCGGAGCCGTGCTGACCTTGAGTCCCTGATGGCTTCGTGAACCTCGACAGGCTAGGTCAAAGTGGGTTCGCTGGCAGGGGTCAATAAGACCTCAGTGACACGTCAACCATCTCAATAACTGCCGGGACCGAAGGATCGGTCACCGGCTGAAAATGAGTCTCCAGACTTTCGGCAAGGGCTGCGGCTTTCGCAGAGTCAGAGAGCGCGATCCCCCCCCCACGGGGTGACAGAGCGGAAAATAGAGTAGGAACTCTCATCGCCGGCTACGTCATCCTCCACAGCGATTGGTCTTTGGGATCGAGGAATTCGTGTGTCACGCTCCACTGGTCGTTTCATCCACTCGTTGAGCCGGCGGGTCATCAAAATCTGCAGGCGGTTGACCTCGGGTCTCAGGCCGTGCTCCCTGGTGATCTGCCACTGCCTCCGCCGCCGGTTTTTCAAGCGTATCTCATCCTGCATGCCAGCCAATATCGTCACGCGGGCGACGTATGGGAGTAGACGCTGCAAGAGCCTTGAGAACGGCGCCGAGAAGTTCTCAACGCAAGTGTCGATTGTCATTTCGTTGTGCAATTCTGGATCGAACGGAATTAGATCTTCCAATTGAGTTTGGAAGTTGGCTCAGTCAGTGCGATCCGGTGGGTGGTGAAAGGATGAGCGACACGCGTTGTCAATGAGAAAAGGGAGGTGGCCGAGCTTAGTGCAGAGCACGAATTCCGATACACAGGGAATGAAAGGTTCTTGGTTGTGACAATATCCAAGACATCGGGAGTAGCGGACGGGTTGCATGGGTTACTGGTTGGGGAGTCCATTCCAAAGTTCAGACAGGAATTCTGGTCAGCATAATCACGCAGGAGTTTCACCCTTCCCGTGCTCAGACGCGAGTTCCAATCCACGTGTTGGGCGTTGAGGTCGCCAGGTAACATGATCGGCAATTCCCAGCCGAAATTGGCGGTAGGGTCCGCTCCGATCAGAGGGTGGGAAGGCGAAAGGTAAGCCGCAAGGTATAACACCGGTTTTCCGGCCAACGAGACTTGAATGGCAGTAGCTTCCAAGTGGGTCAGGGCCGGAACGGGCACTGAGTGGTGGACTATAACACGGCGGATGAAATAGGCTGTGCCGCCCCCCAGCTGTCAGTCTGTGCGGTGGCATACACAATTGGCCAGCCGGAATGCTTGACCAGGTTTCAGGAATGTCTCACTTAATATACAAATATCGACAACGTGCTGGTTGAGAATAATGCTCCAGTTCAAGCTTCCTGCCACGCACTCCGTCCGCATTCCAGCAGGCGAGATGCAGGGCTTTACACCGCAACTTCCTCCTAGAGCGTGCTGTCATTATCGGCCACAAACAGAATAACGGTCTTCAGGAGAGCCCGAGGGCGAGCTGCCTCTTTCGGAGGGAGGAGATGGACGTGAGGAGCTCCACACATGTTTCACGGGAAGGTGATCGAGATCAGAGATTGCCTGGATTGGTGATGTGGAGTTTTGGGTGGGGACCAACAAGTTGAGTGTTGTGGAATTGGCGGCCGCGGTTTTGGCACTCGCGGTTGCTTTATTTTTGGACTTCGCAGCAGCCGGCTTAGGGCCTGCTGCGGGTATTGGGTCAGGCTTCTCACGCCTGCCGGTGTCCCTGGTGACTTTCACTATACGCTGCTCGGGGGGCCTACGGAACCGGTTGAGGTGCAGGATTTGGATTCGGGTTCGTGGGTGGGGTGGTCGTAGTCTTGACAACTTGCCCATTCGGACGACGTGATTCAATCCCTCGACCAGGTCCATCTACTCACAGAGGGCCCGGCCCGCTTAGCTTTGGGAGCGGCAAGTTGCCCCTGCGACCCTCTTTCGGCCACGCTCGGTCGCCTGCTTTGCACGAGCCGCCTTCGCGTCCTTCTACTTTACACAGACAAGGCAGTTTGCTGTGTGGTTTCCCCCTCAGCCACAGCACTGAGGCTGTTCCCGCCGGGTACAATATCCACCGGAGAGGTTGGAGTCCCCACACGCGACGGAAAGAGGTGCGTATTCGCAGCTACGCTGCGTGTGTCCAAAGCGCTGGCAGCGCTTACATTGCAGTGGTACCTTAGGCACACGTACGACTCCACCGACAACCGCAAGCCGCAGAGTGCGAGAGCCATCGCACATTCCACACCTCAGGCCCTACCGCTACTAATACAATGAATTGGGGGGGGGGGTCATTGGCGGAGTCCTGGTCGCGACGGTCGGATCGTAACTGCGTGTCTCCCTGGACACGAATTCAGGGATTCCAGCTCCTCTCTGACGCTCTCGGGCATTCACCTACCCAGGTTCTTCACCAATACTCAAACACAGCGGTCCTCTGGGAGCGTGAAGTTGTGGAACCTCACACCGTTCTTCAAATCAAGGGACTGCAGTGCGCTGGCCGCGACTTGGAACCCGTCGGCAGATGATGGGAAACCATCAACTTCTCACCCTTTAGGTTGGCCATCAGACCGCCAGAGCAGAATGCCCGCAACCAAGCCAGGAAGGAACGGTCGTCGCCAAAACTTGAAATAAAAATGGGTGTTCTATTAGGACGCTCTCCTGCTGGTATGCCGGTGTTGTCTACCTGGGCGTGGTGAGTGGTGCCATCCGGTTTGTCGCTCTGCGGCCTAGACATGTCACTAGAAATGCGCCTATTGGTTGTCTCGGATGAGACACTGAACTCAGATGGGTCCGAAACCATGGTTGTGGGCTTGAGCAACCACTTGGCTGAAGCAGAGTAACGGGCCCGACCAGTACAGTCGAGTACGTCACCCCTTCCTCGGATGGCCCGAATTGCCGGCTGGCGACAGCAGCTTATTCGCCCGTGACTGATGAAATCGCCGGCAGAGGCGGGGACGCAGCGCCAGGTGCTGGGCGCCTGGTTGCGGGCTAATCGAGTAGCTGGAGGTTACTAGCTCGTTCGCCTTGCGCTCCCCCGTGAGCTTTTGGGAGGCTCTCGCTCCGCTTGCAGATGTGGTGCTGCGGCTCCCAGCAGGCACCGCTGGCTTCTTCCTACGAGATATAGCCGACTGCAGCTCCTTGAGAAGGGCAGGGGAGAGCTGAGGCGTGGAGGTAGCCTTAATAAAGGGTAGTTCTTTCTGCCTCAGCATGATGCTTCGGCAGGACCTCCTTTTCACGACACAAGACACTCTGTAGCTGTGTAGGTAAAGTTCACAGGTCTTGTTATAGCCGGCTTTTGTCTACCTGAATTTTCAGTAACCCGCTCGCCTGAACCGGTTCTCTCACGGGACAGTCCGAAGAATCAATGACAAATGGCCGAATCAATGAATATTACACAATCTGAGTGTCCATTTATAGCCTTATTTATGCAGAATGCAATGCGCATTCGCCATATTGTCATCTGTGGCCTGTCCAGCTATACAGTATTTCGCCACACTTTCTTATGAACGGCATGATTTTCGAAAGAAAAAATTACTGAACACGTATGCGTGTTTTAATTCTATCTACAACGTCTGAAACATATCTAATTCTAAGAAATGAGCAAGATATAAAAAAGTATACTGATCTTCGTGTAAAGAAAACGTTATTCCTGTCCCGTTTAATGAAACATAAAATTTCTGAACGTATTATCAAAAAATTCTCAAATATCGAACGTCTTCAAAATTCGTCCAGTGAGCGTCGAGTTGTTGTATGCGGACGTACAAACGGATAGACATAACAAAGCCGATAGTCTCTGATCGCAATTTTCCGAACGCGCCTAAACACGATTAAGTCGCGGAATATACCTGGAATTGCGCACAGAGTACTATCACCGATCATAGGGGTACTTGCGAGGGAAAATCGAAGTAGTGCGGTTGGAATGAGAGGTTTTTAGCGGCGGTACCTGATATCAAAGGAAACTAGGGATATCTGGGTCGTGGCGGCCAGAAAAAGGGGCAAACAAGCCATCGTGTTGGCCGTGGGAAGGAAATCAAGAAAACACTGGAATGACTGGGACATTCCAAGTCATGCACTCCAACCGTTCGTTGTGTCAGTAGAGACAAAAGGTAACTAATCATATTTGCCTGTTGTAAACTGGGTACAGATTATGCTTTGGTACAGTTTATCAATCATCCGATCAATTTAGTGATATGACTGTCTCAGTGTATTATATTTAATGATTTATCTGCATGTACAACAACAGTGCAGTCCCTTCACTAACACCTACTCCACGTCATAATCTGAGTTCAGCCTTCCTATTCACTATACAGACTAGCCGACTGATCCTTTTAACCACCGGCACGTTTTCAGAGTAAGAAAAACGACATTTAAAAAGAGCCGAGAAGGTAATTACTAGTTCAGCCAAAGCACGCATGGAACAGAAGTATAGTGTATATATTTTGGTGCGGAAACTTGGAAACAGAGACCTCGTGTAGCAACTGGTCGCAGACGACAGGGCAACATAGGGCTCGATCAAGAAGAAATAGGAACAACTAACTTGGACTGAACTGATGTGTTTAAAGATAGGAATCTGTTGTTATAAACTTCTGTGGCCACGACAACGAACCTTCGGATTCCATAAAATGCAGGGTATATCATGACCAGCTGAGCAAATATTAACTTTTCAAGTCGGACTCCGCTCCATTGGGTTAGTCAGTTAAAACCGTCGGACACACGCAAACGATGACAGGGACACATGAATAAAAAACAGGCTAAACACGACATTATGACGCCACATTGGTGGCCCCACTCACCACTGCCGCTGAAGTCCCGGACGCCGCTGATGATTTCCGACACCATTTTGGGGACTTCGTCCTCTTCCAGAGCACTCGGATTCACGTCACGCAGTCTTTGAGCAAGCATTTTCAGATCCGACCACTTCTTCCGCAATTCTTGCGGTTTTCGTAAGATCCCGGAAACTCCGGACACTGTCAGGGAGATGTCGAACCAGGCTCGACTGCGCGCCTCATCCAAGCTGCCATACTTCGGTGCCGTCAACAGCAACACGTCGCGATAACGACGAACTTCGGCGAGTAGCGCCTCTACTTCCTGCCGCGTGAAGCGGCGTCTCCGAGAGATGTGAATTGGCGCCGTCCCTTCCATTGAGGCAACGGTACCACTGATCCCTCAGGTGCATATAAAATATGTCAATGTCCAACGGATGCACATAAAGCAAGTCACAGGGTTAACCATGCATATTATCGCGAATACGACCGACTGGTCCTTGCTCACGACTAAACACTGAATTCCAAATTTCCAATTATTGATGTTATTGTAACTGTCTGCCTTAAAATGGCCGACTCACAGTTACAGTACTGCGTACGCTCGGTGAGCATGAATCCACTTGAGAGACGTCATAATTCTATGTTTTAACGAAATTCATTTTTATTTCCTGTCCTATAAAGTTACTGCGACTGTTTTCGCAATTCGAATGAACCAACTACAATCATGGAGAACTTAAAGATCGTCTAAGTCAGGGCTTGCGAACCTATGGCACGCGCAATTAACTGTTTATATTTACTTTGCGAGTCCAGCGTCTCTATTGTGTGAAGTACACGCGTAATGTTTTAAAATCTTTTCAAACAGGGTGTAGTAGCAGAACCAGTTACTCCCACATTTTCTCCCTTATCGCATTTCTCGGGGGGGGGGGACTTTATTAGAATAAGTCATACTACACATTAATTATAATGTGCAATAATAATAATAATAATAATAATGCAACAATTAATAATAACTCTAAAACTCCAAGACCTTAATTTGCTTTTCAAAATTCCCGTGGGCAGGCGAAAGGATTTCCTCGAAATTTTAGACAATTTGGGCACGCGCCATTAAAAACGTTCGCTAGCACTGGCCTAAGATAAGTGATTTTCGGATCTAAACTGCATCACTCCGCGGATGTTTCGTTACTAATGAAGCAATAAATTACAGCGCGAAGAATTCAGGAATGTCCCACAGCCAACCTGCAAGGCGTTCCGAAAATAACTTCACCAACACGAGAAACACCTGCGTATAGCCCCACCTGTCACTATAACAAGAGATTTTTAAGCCTTTAATGGAAATAAAGTTAGACCTGTACCCATCTTAATGATCTACGAGGTTTAAATGCGGACAACAATTAGAGGTTTGAACTGCAAACCCTCTCCGCGCATTTCAAACTTTGAATAATGCAATTCTGATTTAATTTAAACTAATAGCCGGACAAACAGTTTATCGTATCATTTTCTTGAAGCTCGGTCCGAGACTGTATGACAATGAATTTGCTAATGTGCTGGAAGAATAAATTGCCATCACCGTCAGCCTACACTGCATCACATCCCACATGAAAGTAGCGTTCTTCGCTGTGAATGCTACAAGAACCCTGAATTCTCATGACTTAGCACGAAAGTCTAAAATGCGAGAAATGTGCACCAAATGCAGTGTTGCCCCAAAGGGTTCTATTTTAAACATATTCTGACCTACACAAAACATACACAGGGTTATTCATAAGTCCCTCCGGGATTTCCGAACTCGACTGCGCAACAACCAAGACAGACACGGCAGAGAGGAGCATATCAACAGAGAGAGAGACACTCCAAGTTTCTATCCTACCTTACAGGTGCTCGATATGTGCAGCCTTGGTGACGCGGCAGATGTCAATCCTGTAATCAAGTTCCTGCGACACGTGTTGCGACATTTGGACGTCGATAGCAGCGACTGCCTCCACGATCCTTTGTTGCAGCTGTGGTAAATCACGTGGCATACGAGGCACGTACACAAGATCCTTGATGTGACCCCATAAGAAAAAATCGCAGGGGGTTAGATCAGGTGACCGTGGAGGGCAGGGAAGAAGAGGAGAGTCATTGTGAGAAGCGCGCCCAATCCAGCGACCGGGAAGATTAGCACTGAGGTGAGCACGGACGTCCAAATGGTAGTGTGGCGGGGCTCCGTCTTGTTGAAAAATGAAGTCCACGA
>Ga0123354_10007174_pt1 | contig 16710 bp, 6 predicted proteins | sample TergutLab28metaG_2_FD_97872 | JGI IMG/M metagenome (GOLD analysis project Ga0123354, IMG submission 97872) | Labiotermes labralis P4 segment gut microbial communities from Petit-Saut dam, French Guiana - Lab288 P4 | ecosystem: Host-associated > Arthropoda: Insects > Digestive system > Gut ...
AGTAGCTCCTCAATTGACCTCACGAGGCTGAGTGGACCCCGTTCCAGACCCACTACTACTCAGAAAATCTGGTAGCGCCGGGGATCGAACCCGGGACCTCTGTATCTGTAGCCAGAAAAACTGACCACTAGACCACAGAGGCGGTCTACATACATACACACACACATATCATTTCATAGGTCCATGAATTCTGTCTTCTGTCGTACATGAGTCGGACATGAAACTTGTCACAAAATACATTACACACAAGACGAAACAACACGACACAATACAATAAACAATGTCAAATTTACAGTTTCCAGAATCTATACTGTGCATAAATTAATGATAACAATACAATACAGATTACAAACAGAAATAATTTATCAAGTTATTTATTTCTACTAAGCTCCAGGAATTCTTTGACAGAGTAAAACAAGTTACCTAAAGGATAACTGTCTGATTCATTTTTAAATCGTTTCCTATCTTTCTTAAGGCTTAAAATAATGCTGGGCAAACTACTGTATATTTTAATAGCACAGTAGGTAGTTCCTTTTCGAATACTTGTCAGGCGTGTATTTGGAATGAAAAGTTGATTTTTCCTTGTTGTATCTAGTTCATTAACTTCTGAAACTCTCTGAAAATTGTTTGGATTATCTACAATAAATAGCATCAGAGACAATACATGTTTACACGGAACAGGTAATATCTCAAGTCTCCTGAACATGCCTCTACAAGATGCCCTTGGTTCTGCTCCAGACATAATTCTTATTACCCTTTTTTGCAATTTGAAGACCTTATAACTATTAGTTGCAATGCCCCAAAATATAATTCCATATCTGACAACTGAATGAAAGTAAGCAAAATATACCATTTGTAAGGTTTCCAGATTTAGTACATAAAATAACTGTCTAATTACAAAAACCAGCTGTACTCAGTTTTGTCAGAATACGATTTATATGATATTTCGAATTCAAATGATTATCAATTTGCACACCTAAAAACTTTGTTTCAGGCACTTCACTTATAGTAGTATTATTACGTTCAGTTATCAATTATGAATGAAGGAAATGTAGAGGAGAACATTTAATTATGTTTGTTTTCATTAGATTAAGAACTAATTGATTTGCCTTAAACCATCTGCTAGTACAATCTAAAGTGAGCCTAATCTTTCGGTTTAGATTTTCATTTTTTTTTGTGATTAGAATAATAGTATCATCTGAAAATAGTGCAGCATTGGTAAAATGGTTAATGTGTCTTGGCAAATCATTTATATAAATAATAAAAAGCAGAGGCCCCAAAACCGACCCCTGTGGAACTCGACAGATTTACTGTCGAGTTCCTCTCTTGTCGCTGGAAGACAGGACGATTTACTGGAGACAGTAGAATAATTAGAATAATGCAGTTGAATGTGAGCTTACACACGGGCGACATTCACCATGGCGACTCGAAGCGAAATATTCGACACGGAAAATGTTTTACATTTAATTCGCATACTTCCTGTTCTGTGGGATATTTCTTGTGAAGAATACTCCAGAAAGACCAAAAAACAGGATGTCTGGCTGGAAGTGTGCAGAGAAATGTACGAGGGTTTCGACATTTTGAAGTGGGCAAAAGAAACGAGATTCGTAACTATAATAGACATCTTAATTTATTTACATCTGCAATACAATTTCATTGCACAATTAAGGGGAGATACTAGAAACAGTGAATTAATTAAATAAACTTTTAAAGTCATAACACTAATAACGGTTAATTTCCTTTACCTCCTGCAAAGAAACATGTAAACAATAAATTGTGGTCTATGTGAAGTTGTAACAGAATTGATACACCTTTTGAGGTATCTGTGAGTACTGTATCCATGTTAACCTTCAATTCAATCAACACTAATCCGGCGTTCTTTATTATTTACTTTCATAATTATATATTGCTTCGTAATTGTTATATTGTACTTCATCCCGATGTTTCACACCGGCCATGATACTGGTGCTAAACACGGTCATATTGCCACGGTACAACACTGGCCCAAATGAAGTATTCCGTGAACTTGTCACGTATTTCTAGAGATTTATTTCTGTGCTAGATGCTTCTAACTGAAAATGTTTTGTAATTCTTTATAACTGAAGGTATAATCGAAACGAAAACCGTCCATTTTGTGCACAAAATTATGCAGTATGACGCAAGCTTTAACTACGTTTTCAGTAAAGTCCACATACACATTCAGAGGTCTGTGGAAAATTGTCCACTTATTAGTTAAAATTCCAAAAGCCCGTTCGATTAATCTCCTTGCTCTAGAGCGTCCGTAATTGATATACTCTTTTTTTTTCTACAGATAAATTTTTGCCTCAGCTAGCAAAGTAGTAAGGTAAGTTGCTTGACTTAACTTTATTTCAGATATTTCTTGCAATAGTCTTAAAAATACTTCATTGCTATCAGCAGATAATATACAAGTATAATTATTGTTGATACTGGTAATTTCTAAGGACACTGTATGTAATATTTTGTGTTTACGTAATGTGTATGCCTTTTAGACTTAGTTTTGTAATTTTAATATGTGAGAAGTGTGTAGTGCATCTTTCTACTAAGGACTATAAATGAACATAATATTCAGTTCACTTAAGCAGTGATGAACAAAGGTACACAAAAATTCCATATACTGTAGCAACAAATAGTAACATTATTTATGTATGAATATTTTGATTATATTTTGCCTTTTCCATTTTCACTTAACTGTTTCCTTTGCCATAGCTCATCATGTTTTCTGTCCTGTTGTCTTTATATTGAGGCTTGAAAGTAATATTTAATTCCCTATGGTGGGTTATTAGCCTACTGCTAGGTAGTCCAGTTTTGGGGGTTGCAACCTTTGAGCCTCTGGACAGGCACATTCTGCAGCATTTCCTCGGCAAATGGTGGAACAGGTGTACTGCTGTGACTCAGTACCCAGAGCGTCATTAGTTAGGGCAGGTTGCACTGTGGGCAGGTGAGGGGGGATTGAGTAGGAGATGTTACTGAATGCACTCCACTACATTATTATAAGAAACTGTGGACTAATAACTCTCTTCATGGAAATTGTTGGAATACTGACAATATAGATGAAAAATTACAAAAACTGAAGAACTGAAAGAAGCCATTAAAAAAATTTGAATATCACCTGGTGAAGGTAACTTGAATTCTGAACTATATGTGCATGCAGGAGACTGATTTCGTGAGAGACTATTGTTTTTTTTAAAAAAAAAAAACATTTGCATGATGGGAGAAATGCCAGTATAATGGAAAAACAGTACTGTCATATGTATATACAAGAAAGGTTATAAACAAATGGTGGAAAATTATAGAGGAATTAGTCTAGATAATGCATGTTATAAACTCTAAAATGAAAAATTGCAAGCACAAGCAGAACAGTTCCTTTTTGAGTGCCAAAGTTGATTCCAAAAAGGCAGATCTTGCATTATAGCATTGTTTAGTATGAAATTATTTACAGATAAAGGGACAGTTTAACCTATAAACTCATTTAGCATTCTGGATAATGTGAAAGCCTTTGACAAAGTTAAAAGGGACAAATTGTTTGAAGTATTAGAGAAATATTTTCCCAATGTATTGTTAAAAAATATAATAGAAATTTACTCTGGAAACAAAATAAAAGTAAAGATAAACATCCAATTAACAGAAGAACATACAATTAATCATGGAGACAGATAAGGCTGCCCTTTATCATCCACATTATTCAACATTCACATGAATGAAATAATAGCAAAATTGAACCAGATTTACATAAAAGGTATTACTCTATCAACCAGTACAAAATTAAACATTCCCCTTTTACAGACGAACCAGTCATAAGATTCAGAGGTTAATTTACAGAGAGGAATATTTACATTACAAAGCATAGCAAAAAATTTTGGAATCGAAATATCACCAGTAAAACCTGAGATGATGGCGTTTTTAGGAAAATACCCTATACAATGTGAAATCATTGAGGGTAACAAATGTGTACAACAAGAATTTTAAGTATCTTGGTTGTGAAACTTCCTGTGAACATGAAAAAGATGTAAAAAAAAAAAAAAACTGGCAAATTGCTCAAATACTGGGAATTCTAAACAACACTTTTAAACCAACTTTAATCCAGAAATTTTCAAGAATAAAAATACACAATGAACTTACTCTGCCCATTCTTTTATATGGAAATGAAATTTGGAACCTCATACAAAAGGATAAAGAAAACCTGAACTCAGTAGAGATGAAATTTTTCAGAAGAACAGTATAGGATACACACGTTTTGATCACAAAAGAAATGAAGAAATTTTGGAAGAGTTGAAAGTGTAACCAGTTGACTAGAAACTAAGCAGGTGCAAATCAAACTGTAGAACATCAGGATGCCAAAAATAATGCTGAAATATAGACCAATGGATGAAGACAACTTGGAATACCTTTGAAGAGACTATTAAGCAAGGCCAAAACAGGTCTATGAAAGTCTAACTCATCATGATGATGATGAATATTTTGTTTGCATAATGTTTAATTTTGTGTTTTATACACAGTAAATATATTACATGTAGTGACTCCGCTATGCATGTTTTCAGACAACTGTGTTGACAGAATAGTTTATATGGTGGTCTAGTGGTTAACATACAAAGCTAATATTCAAGACATTCTGGGTTCCATTCCAGCTGCAGCCACTAGTGTCAAAATAAAATGCATTAAATTTGTATAATGACAGCCATGCGGAGATGGGCTCACAGCCACTTCCTAATATCTTGGGGTAGCTATGATCACCATGCTTGGTTGGTCTGGCCACTGAAGTCTAGATTGTGCTGCCCTGTGCCAAGCTATGCACCATAACTATAACTATCATCCTTATGTGGTTCATACAGAAATTTATAATTCCTATTTCTGTTATTGCTGCTGCTAGTTTATGTGATGGGTGAAGTAGATATCACATATTTTTCTTGCCATGACAAGGTGATGTGCACGTATTGTAAAATTTCTGGATGTGATTCTATCCTTCATACCCAATTCTTATGTAGTTAATGTATATATGTATAATATAAATTATGTTTTCTTCATGTTATATCCCAGAGTTCACTGTTTAAATGTAACTTTAATGTAGACCCAATGCTGTAGTTAGGGGAATTTGTGATATTGTAATATTAATATGAAAAATGACCAAACAATAATGGGTATCTACACTGGTTCAAATTATGATATTAGTGATCATAAACCGTTGAATAAGAGTGTTACTGATAAAATGTGCTTAGAAAGGAAATATAGAAGAAAAAATGGGAAAAACTTGTTCATTAGGCTATCTCTTAATTGTTGTATTCACTTTTATTGCCTTTATAAAAGAAATCTGTTCTACCTACGTGTCCCAAAGAGGCAGACTGTGGCCCATCATGCAAAGTGGGACATCCTCCCACTGGGGAGCATAAGTGCAGTGGGTTGTGGAACAGGCTGGTAGCCTGTTCATTTTAAAAAGGATTTTACTTGGCAGCTTTGAATGAAACTGGTCAAATATGAAAGTGGAAAATTACAATAAAAAATCAAGTTTTTTCTCTTGTTTAGAACTTCTAATATTAATGCAAAATAAGGGCATGGCATAAATATATCCTAATGTGATACAGTAGTACTGACAGTACTGGTTACTGACCTCTAGCTTACAGGAACCAGTGGAGAAGCATAGTTGAGGTGGTCGTGGCCTGAATTGGGCTGTAGCAGAGAAGAAGTTTAGTGACCCACCTATGGAAAAGAATTTCTGAAAGCTAAAATTAGTAAGAGATGCTTATGTTTATGAACAGAAATAAAATTTGTGTTGTGCAAAAGCCATCTAAGAATTTTCATATGACAGGAGAAATTAAAATAAATAGAGATATTGATCATAAAATTTCATATTACAAGCCTGTCAATAGCGACTACTAGATGCACAGTGTTATTGCTACTGACAGGAAAAAATAATTGCAGCTGGTTTCCACAGTACAGGTTCTCTATATACTGTTCCTATACGTCGTTATTCATACAATTTGTGTGCATATCAATAGAATGGAAATTAGTCACTTAAGTAATGAAATATTTGAAGATCTTGTGTTCTGGTGAATGACAGTGTTGATTGGTGAATATTTATAGAATTATGGAGGAACTAGGAATGATGGAAAGCAACTGACATTTGGGATGTTTTGATATGCTGTAAACACAAATGGAAAAAGTTTTGATTTATCATCATGCATATAACTGGTGTACAGGGTGATTAAAAAATAATTAAACACATTAAAAAATGTATTACTGTACAGTCACCATGATGAACATTGGTGCCCTGTGGTGGCAGAAATGCATAAAACTTTTAAGTGCCAAAGTCTGTAAAAAATTTGGGGTAGCTACATTATTCAGTGCACCCTCGACATTCATGTGATACTTACTGAGTAATAAATTTTTGAACATCTTCAGTTTCTTTTTAAATAATCCTTGTATTGCTGTTTTCACACTTAATCTGATGGGCTTGTATTTGTTTCAGTAGCTCAGATTGTATAATCCTGAATGTTTGAACATGCAAAGTACTGATAATGGCTTAATTTATGTCCTGTCATTTGCCGGGAAAATCTGAAGAATTCCACAAGAAACCTCGGTCAGGATTGCCAGTTTCCACTCCACTGCGACCAGAATGTGAAGCAAAAGTGCTACCCATTCAGCCATGGTATTTGGTGGCCTAACGAGATTACAGAGGGTACACTACAATCACCAATGATGGTCCTATTAACAAGTGGGAACAAGTGCCATAGAGTGACATGAATATTATGTGTTCACATACACATTTAGTTCTATTTGTGTTTGTGTATTTAGATTATGTATTTGTATTTTCATTCAGTGCCTCATGGTAAATTTGGCATTAGTCTCATCTTCTAACTCACACATAAGTGCAGTGCACCAGTAGATACACATATATTACACAGTAAATGTTGTGACATCTAGCACTTCTGGGACCAAGGGTTAGAACATGTAATTTTGCACATGTTACAACCTTGTACCTAATGTGTATCTTACTGTACCTAGCAGCCTCAAGGATAGACCTAACCATTTAATTTGTCACTTTATATCTCATCCTATTTTTCTGTAGTATTTGTCAATTCCCTTTTCTTCTAAATATCATATTCAAAATAGTGTTGCCAGGTGGAGGAATAATGAAAGTAATGGAACTCTTAGTTAATCTCCAGTTAAGAGAGCTTTCCAGATCATCAGTGCCAGATGTCACAGCTCTTACTGTAATTGCCCAACAGTTGGATGAATGGTAACTTTATTACAGTTGGTGAAAATATATGTGTTATGATGGAACACAAGTGATGAAACCCTAAACAGATGATTGAAACTGGTCATGATACCTATTGTTAATCATCCATCCTCTCTTGGTGCTTGTTTGGAAAGGCTCATGAATATCAATCATTATAATGGGTGCTCCATAACTAAGTTGACCTGTCTAATTGGTGCGCTTTTATGGCAACATTATATGAATGTGTTGTTAATGTGAGTTCTTAGGGAATGGCATAATGAATTTTATCTGGAGTTATGCCTTCAGAGCAAACGAAATGCCATATCATGTTTGTAATACATGAAGGTTTTGAATCTACAGGCTACTGCAGCCCAAGGTATGTGTTTCCTGGGTATATGAATCTCATTATATGAGTCCCTGGTGTGGGGGATCAGCCCACTTTAAGGCATACGCATGAAAACATGAAATCACAAAAGATCTGCATCCATGTCCAAAGTAGGAAATAAAACCATGATTCCACAACCAGGAAGTATAATAGGACAGTGCATGTATTGGACTGTGAGGCACTGTGTTTGGCATAAAGAATTAAGAGCCTGAAGTAGTTTTGATAGGAGCCATCCTGTTGTGTTATACAATATGATAATGTAATTTATTCAAACACAACATATATATGAACTTTAATACATAGTTGGCAACATGTTTCAGTTGTAGTGAACCATCATCAGGTGAACTATCTTCAGGCCTGAAGATGGTTCACTACAACCGAAACATGTTGCCAACTATGTAGTAATGTTTATATATATGTTGTGTTTGAATAAATTACATTATAATACTGAAGTAGTTACTTAAGTGCCATATAACAAAGATACTGTAAAATGTGATATCCCTTGTATCTGTGCAGTAGAATGTGACTGAAACATCTCTTACAGTCATCCCCAAAATATGCAGAAATTAAACACCAATGGAATTCCAAATAAAAAATGCAGTTCCTTTTATTCTGTACAGATTGTGCCCAGTTGCAGCAGACACCTTAACATTCATAAAAAAAAAAAAACTACCTCCAAATTATATTACAATAAGACATTTGTATGATAGGCTAAAAGCAGTGATTTCAAACCACAACAATTGTACAGCAGTTGTGTTTGGGTAATGTTACAGTAGGCTTAATGAACACTGACATGAGACATATTGCCATCCCTGCTACATTGTGCTGCAGTTCCAGATGAAAGTTACAAAAGTACCAACAATGATTTGACAAACTAAATGAAGGGATTTAATGTAATATTACCTTATATTTAAATAATAGAAAAGGAAGATATTGTTCATCAAGAGTGTAAGTGTTTTCATTCAGATGTCCTGAGACTTCTGCCAGGAAATCAGGTAAAGCTGTGGGTGCTGTATTGAATGTTGTCAAGCTTACTTGGTATTAAGGATGGGTGTTATGAATGTAGTGTTAACTGCAGTTCACCAAATTAGTTGCCATGATTATAAAATAAACATTCTGAATATGAAAGTTATTTCTCTGTAATGCATTATTATTATTTTATACATGATGTAACAAGTGTGATATGTTCGTATATGCTGTGTATTAAATAGGAGATTCTTTATGATTTTATAATGAATAATATGGGAGTGAAAATGTACAGGTATTTAGTAATAAATTGTTAAGTAAAAAATTCACAAGGTTTATCCTGTTTGTTGCACAGTAACTCTGGAAGATATGAGCCCAACATACAATCATGAGTTTTCATTCCCCTTTTTATTCTTCCCATTACATGCAACTGGTCCTCACGTTCCTGTTTCGAGGTATCACAAGATAGCAAGAAGCAGCATGCAGGTATAACTGACCAGACAATGTGCTGTCAAATTTATGGATATGTGGCACCATTATTATGCATTAAAAAAAATATATGTATATAATCAACCGAGGCATCATAATTGTATAAATTCAAATCAAATATTAAGAGGAGAAGACTGTTATTTTCAAATCAAAGTGATGTGATACTCAAGTCTAAGTTTAACGAAATTATGATCCTCACTGAAACAATGAATGAGTCTTGGCAGACACAACTGACTCATGGGAGAGGTGTTTTGAAATGTATCCTTAATCACCACAATTTTATTTTTAATATATACAAGAATCTAGCATATTAATACTGTTTGTTTCGTGTGTCATTACTTATTTCAACATTGAATGTAATATCTATCCATAACTTATGTAAGTTATACAGTATATGACATTTCAGTCCAAGTAATAGAGGGGAAAGCTGCATATTGTGGGAAATGGTAAACAGAGTGAGAATTATGAATAACTCTACTGTCTGTCAACCTTTAAACATGAACTGAGGGTAGAAACAATCCACTCTATTTATTTTAAACTTTTAAAGACCTGCATTCACATGTGGGAATGCACACAGGAAAACACCCCTACAAATTCATTTAATATATTTAGACAACAAGAAAGTTTACTGAATTTTAAAGAAATGTTGCATAATCTTTTTTATATCCCACAAAATTCCCTTTCTGTTGCAAATTTATCTTTATCTGTTCCAATAATAGCCATGTGTTTCCCATAAACCGTACGCTATAATTTAAGTACCCACCGCAGCAAGATGACGGGTAAGTATGCACAACTACTGATGAATGTTTCGAACACTGTCTTGTAAAATTTACGTTTACTTCCATCATACAATATTTGGGATTCAAGAAAACATGCATATTTAATGTTGACACTTGTCTAACCCTAAGCCCTAAAGGAAGCTATAAGTGAGGTTTAAACAATGGAATAAAAGAGTTTTTATGTTTAATGAATTGATGACAAAAGCCATCAGCCCTTCTATTCTGTTGAATGATTTGTATTTGAGCTAAATTAAACATTTAAGTTCACAATTGCATTGCGGACATCTCTTTCACTGTTGCCTGAAGGAATGAATGCACAGCAGTCACAGGGTGGTTAAGTTAATTAGGCCCACTGTAAATTTTGACAGCTTAAGAAGCTGGCAATGAAAGATCCAGAAGATAATAAATTCTGAATAATTGCGCCCTACCACAATACAATCAGTATTTTACAAGACACACATGATAACGTTTTGAGCTTATTTGCTGTTGTCTGTGTTATTATTTATTTATTGTATGATGGAAAATGGGGGTAGATGGGAATTATTATCCAAGTTCCTACCATTTTTGCACAAATTCTCATTCACACTATTGTCTGTATGGTACAACAAGTATACAACTTATGTTGCATCACTTTCCAAATGAATAGTATTCTAACAAGTTTATTTTGTAACAGTAACATTGATTATAATTGTATGGTTTTCGGTGTTATGTTAGTTTCCTTCTTGTAGCAATATAATAATGAATGGATTCTGAGTAAATCAATGACTGTCAAAACCAGTATTCAGAGTCATGCTTATCATTATTTAACACAAAAAATACCTTACTGAAAAACTGATAGTTTTTGCTTGAACAAACCACACCAGTACACTACATTAAGGAATCTGTTTTTGGAGGCAAGAGCAAACATCATCCCATATCCACTGATGCAGTCATTTTTAGGGGGCAATGCTACTTTGAAATGTGAATTTTATCAACATGTAATGTGTATGTGCAATGTACAGACAATTCTGTGCATGTATTTCCATTAACATTAGTATTATTAGTGGCCTTGAATGGAACATGAGGAATGACTTTGTTGTATTTATACTGGAACATGTGGTGCTTACCAGCTGTGACTTCATAACACCAGTCCCTTGAATTCACCACAGCTGTATTCAACCACATTTCTTCCCACTTAGTTAGCATGATGAAGATGAATTTAATTCTTGTCTATGGAAGTCTCAAAATCCTATCCTAAAATAATTTTGGCTTTAGAATACTTACACAACAGTATTTAAATTACACATTCTTTGCTCCTGTCATTCATATTCTCACATTATTAGAAAACAATATAACATGTTTATCATGTATTTATTGAGTCATTTATTATATCTGTATGACTGACTGACTTTCAAAGATCAGTCTTCTGAAACAATAACGATAGAAAATACAAATAAATTTTATGGTATGCTTTAATTATGAGCATACCAAAGCAACAAGATCTTGTTGTTATCATATTGTAACTTGACATGTTCATTTTTTGAGTTTGCATAACCGATCCTTTGCAGAATCATTATTTCTTACATCTACAACAGTAACAATAGAAAATACAGTGTAACATCACCATTGGGTTATGAATAAAGAGCTGTACATTGCAAACTACTCCGCGCTTCTAAATACATTATACAGATTCTGTACATGTATTACTAATTGAAAGTCCAGTAAATTTATAAATGTGATTAAAATTAATCTTTAGTACAATAAATGAAGTAATCATTTTGCTGAAAAGCAAAAAATTATAATTTAAACCTACCACATTTTGTTTTTCCCACAACATGTATAAAAATAAATGCTCTGTAAGAAAATTTGTAATTCAAAATTAATACTGATGACCAAATTTTATGATTTTACTATTTATAAACATTGTTTTGGAACTATACTTCCAAAGGTACACATTAATAAAAATTCACTTATGATATAAATACTTCTTGTGAAACACCCATTGAAGGTTTCTTTTGGGAAAAATGAATTGAAGTAATAAACTGGTGCGTTGAACATTACATTAGCAAACATTTCAAATCTAGGAACATTAAATGGTGGTTCCACTAGTGTAATCTTTTTATTGGGTTCGTATGATTTAATCCAGATAGTTGGATCTGACTAATTCCTTGCTCTATGCAAACTGCTATTTTGAGAACTAGTATAAATGTGACAGGAAACATACTGTGTGTGAGGTCTGTAGCAGGGACCATTTGTCAGGAACTCTCCAGATGTGAGAAGACTGATATCATTATAATTTTGGAGTTCCTCAAACACATGAATTGTAGTAACCCTCACAATGAGTCTTGTACATTCTCTAAAAATAATCAAATGTGAACTTTCTTAGAAGTGGGCTGTGAGGGATTTCATGGAAGAGAAATTGGCTGCACTATACAGTGCATGAATGAGTGGTTTGTGGTTACTGACATGGTAAGTTGTGTAACTGGTCTTTTAGTGCATCTCCAAGCATGAATATGTTAAATGCTATTGTATCTCCTGTAAAATATGGAAAAATATATTGCCTAAGATGACAAATGGTGAAATGGTAAATACTTATAAATAGGGATGTTTGAGATGATGGAATCATGGCTTGACTCTAACCTGTTTGAATATATCGGTGAATGTGTGTTTTTAAAAGATTATGTCTGATGATGATGATGATGATGATGACAATGATATGCAGCACTGTCATGTGGACTTCAGCTCTCTATTGCAGTGTGTAGCAAAGATGGAAAAGACCATAAGTTTATTGTCAGAAACAATAAAAGAAATTAACAACATTCAAGATAAAATAAACAAAATGAACTGCTCAATGTGTCTTGCAGTGAAACAAAAATTCCACTCACAGTTCAGTAAGACATGATGCTGTATCACATTAGCAATGACATCTAGCTGATATAACAAAACCAGCAATCAGCACAGACACAACTAAAAATGGGTAATTAACAGAAGTACACAACCTTACTTATTTCAGAATCAAATTTCTTTTTATAGTGTTACAGTCAATATACTTGTACTAATGAGAGTTAGTGTCCAGCAGCTGCCTTGACAACAGCTCTTAATAGTTGAAACATCACTATTAGACATCAGTTGCTATACATAATCTGACATACAACATATTAATAAAATTAGTTGTGTTGAAAAATTACAAAATTATGTACACTGTGCATGTATTAGAGAGGAGGAAATACAGTTGAAAGACTCAAGTGTTAGTTACATCATGTGCTACAGATATGTATGAACTGTATCATAACATGGAATGCACATTTCCTCAAAACAATTTGCTCTTCCATGACAACTTACAATGCACAAGCTAAAGATGACATTCATTGTAGAAGTTTGTTAACTGCAGGTATGTTTTTTGTGTAAGTATATTTTGTTTTCCATTGAAATTTCTTTTTAGCTTTTAAGTCACTTCAACAACAAATAATTTATAAAATATTAGCGCCTTATGTGAATTTGCTGTTTATGTAATTAACATTTTAACTTCGTGCCATTTATCTGAGTTATTCCTGTATTGTATTGTACTGTATGCTAGTACTAAAATATTTATTCACTGAAATTTACTTCAAGTATACCTAATTAATTTCCAGAGTCATTAATAATTTTTAACTCATTATAATGAAAAGAATGTCCTCTAATTAGTAAACCTCATTTCATGACCACCTTCATTAAGTATGAATATTTAATGTAGTTTTTGAAACTTGTAGTAAAAATTCTTTCAAGGTGGAAGAAGAGGAAGACAAAAGGACAGGTAAACAAGTCATCAAACTAAAAGACACTATTGATACAATGAAGTAGGTTTGCTGTTCCTATGCTCATAGTTTGTATGTGGTAAACATTAGATTTATCATCTCTGATTCAAACTACCCAGTAATCCTAAATTTTTAATCTCTCAGTAATCCTTAATAAAATATAAAATCATATCAGGAATATATACAATTTTCCAATTATACTTTTATATTGTGGTAATAGTAAATTACTTAAAGTGAAATTCCACCAGATTCAGGGGTGTAGTTTATCATAGAGCAAGGATTTGGTCACTCCAGTTTTAGAATGTCACTTGGCACAGGAGTGCTCTTATAATGCTGATCTGAGATAAATGTATGCATATTGGTTGTTGAAAATCTACATTTCTTGAAAAATATTTGTGGATACTTGAAACAAACATTCTTAATGAAGTAGCTGAGCACTTATTTACTCCACATACAAATGGTAACTTTACTTAGGTCACCAGCATCCCCTAAGGGGTAAAGTTCATGTAAATTCTCTGTTTTTCATAATCAACAACCACATAGTTACTATATTTTTAAAAATTTTTATATATCTTTTTTTGTCTTCATACAATGGACAAGAATCATGCTGAAAGCACTGCTGATGAAACAAGTATGCTATACAATAACTTGCCACTTTTAAAACTATTTACATCACCAAAAACATATCGTGATGATCACTTTTATTACATTGTTACAAAAAAGAATCACAGGCAGAAATAAGCTTTTGCAAACTTTCTCATTTTTGCAACCATTAACATTACTACTAAAATAATGTTTTACCATCAATAATATTGCTTGCATTCTGTAAGCTTTAGATTTCATATTTAATTGTCTCTGAATGGAGACAATGTGTTACAGTTTCATGGATATCATTTTTTTTAACAAGAAACTGCATGTCCTGCAACTTCATCTCATTGGCTGGCTGGAAAACACAGGTTTCCTCTGCTTTCATGTCCAGCATCCTCTCCACAAACAAGCTGGCAGATAAATCTCTTACAAGCCATACAATCCTGGTTTGACTTCAGTCTTCTCAACACCTCCTTGGGCACATCTTGTATCTGTGCAATATTACCACCATAACTAATTGATGAGTCATGTGTGCCCAAAAGAACATGTTCAAATAAATAAATAAATTAATTAAAAAAAGTTTATGCAATATTCTCCACATATAATTTCACATCTCATTGCCAGTTTTTGTGTTCCTCTGATGTAATTCCATTGCTTATTGTACCTAGACTTTCATTTAAATGGAATACATTTCTTCAATTTTGTTCCAACACACTTAGTGCCTAGATAATCAGAATTGACTGGTAATTCAGTCTTATTTCTGTAACAAGTATGTAACATAGGCCTTTTATATTCTTAAAACTTACTCTCTATGTCTAAGCTTTTATCATTTGGCTTTGTAGCAATCACACATTTTCTTATTACAGAGGCACCATTCCTTGCACATGAAAACTGTTAGATTGTTATTTAGTCATATTCACTTTACTTTCCTTGCCTTTTAGGTGTTTTTAAGGAATATGTCCAGAAAAAATACAAATGGAAGAGGCTGGTTGAAATAGAAACACATTTTTTCCCTTCTTGCTAAAATTACAATCACATTTAGAAGAATTTAATGTATTGTTTCTATACATGAAGAACTAGTTAATTTACCAGTAGACATCCATTTCATATGTAACTTCAAACCACTGAAATCAGCAAGAATGAGGGATTACCACATTTTATTTATCCATATTTCAAGTGCAATCAGGTGTCTTAAATAGATCACGTGTTTACGTTACCTCTCATGCTCTCTTGTTTAATCCAGAGCCTGGTGACATCTCTCTGCTGACTTTAAACTGTTAAACAACTTTGTTCCACCACCAGAAAGAGATTACAGTGTCACTCGTGTAGTAGTTCAATCTGGCATAGCAGAGAGATGACTGCTGCTGAAACAAACATGAAATTAAAACTTTTCCTCTCTGGAATCAGAGAGCAAATTTTATGCTTGCTTTGTGAGAAACAAAATTTTTTCATCACTGTTTATGTGATGAAACTGTGCCCTCTGTGGTCTACAATTCAAGTTAAGAAGAGCAGATCTAGATAAAAAGAAGTAACTAAATTTCTACAAGGTCTAAATGGATTCTCAAAAAATATGTCAAATATTCTGATGGAGTCAGATTCTTCCTTCAGAAATGCCAATAATTAATTAGCTATTCAAGAATTTGTTACAGACTGTACAGATTCATTACAGCTATTACAGAAGCTTGCTGCTCAATCCAACTTCAGATCTGAAACTAAGTATTTTAAAATCATTTCACTACAGTTCATTTTAATATAATCCTCCAAGTTACACTTTTGTCAACCACACACTAGAGTCTGGTGGTTGGCACTCTTGTTTCATATTTGATAGTTCCCACTTTTAATTCAGCACACATTCCTTTAGGAATACAGTGGTGGATATGATTTTTTTAAATTTCGGTAAAAACGCTGTGATATGTCAGTACCTGATAATGTATGAATGTGCAAACAGGCAAGTAGCCCAAGAGTTAGTGTAGTAAGTGTATTTTTCATGATTCAAATCTGATTCTTTCAAAGAGAGATCATTCAAAACTATAAAGCCCAAAACCAAAAGAATATTCTTACTTCTTCATTGCTGAAAGTTCAGTATGATGTGCTGATTTTTTTGCCCAATAAAAGCACGTTTCCAGGAGTGGATGATATGAATAAATGAAGTTTGTGTATAAAACATACTTGTTGAATATTTTTTGTGTTGTATTTTTTATGTACTGGATGTTGTCAGCAGATATAATACCTGGGTAAGTGGAACACTGAATTTGTATATTAAGTTGTATATCCAGTTGTGTTGAGAGACAGACAAAACAAACACTTCCATCTATCATAGATGTGATTGGTGGTGTGGTTTTTTTTATTTGTATGTGTATATTTTACCCTTATTGTACATACAGCCAAGATAATAGCAAAGATACTTAGAAGAAGGATTGAGAAGAAAATTGAGGATGTGCTTGGAGAAGATCAGTTTGGATTTAGAAGAGGAAAAGGAACTAGGGATGCAATCGGGAT
>Ga0123354_10007175_pt1 | contig 16709 bp, 10 predicted proteins | sample TergutLab28metaG_2_FD_97872 | JGI IMG/M metagenome (GOLD analysis project Ga0123354, IMG submission 97872) | Labiotermes labralis P4 segment gut microbial communities from Petit-Saut dam, French Guiana - Lab288 P4 | ecosystem: Host-associated > Arthropoda: Insects > Digestive system > Gut ...
AGTTGTAAAATTCGTCTTTCTGTCTATAAAGAAAGAACAGAGAAGAGAGAAGAAGGGGATGTTTGTGGTGGATGTGAGGAGGGGGGGGGGGGGGGGGGGTTTTGTTGGGGGGGGGGGGGGGGGGGGGGGGGGGGGGGTTATTGGCTTTGGGCGTCCAGTCACGAAAAGTGATGATTGCATGAAACATGTAAGTAATTTACCTTCAAACCTACTATTTCTGTGGTCAAAAAGATGCTATGCGAATACAAGTCCGTGGTAAGTTTAATTCAAGGAAGATATGCTGTGCAGTAATAAGTAATAATCTCCGCGCGGCCTTCATTACACATGGTATAGGGTTCGGGTTTACCATTTATGGCGTATATCGATTCCAGAACCATTACATCGCAGCCGACACCTGTAATTCTTGTGCCAGAGGCAAAAGCAGAACTTTTTAGCTTGTGTCCACTCACACTCACACATACTGCACATTTTCAACGTTAACTGAAATAGAACCTAACAAATTCCAGCGACTGCATGTTATACCATCTCTTTTGATGATTCAGCCTCTTGAACAGTCGTTAACATGAAATGCGAATTAATTATTCCATATATATGTCACGAGGGGACCGCGGTGGCACAGTGGTTAAGGTGCTGTGCTACAAATCGGAAGGTCGTTGGTTCGATCCCAGTTGGTGTCATTGGAATTTTTCATTGACATAAATTCCTTCCGATCGCACTATGGCCCTGGGGTAGACTCAGCCTCTAACAGAAATAAGCACCAGGAGCATTTCCTGGGGGTAAAGACGGCCGGTGCATAGGGTTGGCAACCTTACCACCATCCTGTGTCGTTGTCATGAGATCTGGGAACCTTAACATCCTGGAGCCCTCTGGGCCACTCCAGGCCTGTAACGGGGCTGCTTTATGTAACTGTCACGAGCGTATTTGCAGATTTTCAATACGTTTCAGTTCTTAGACTTTACATCTGTGTGCCGTAGCCTTTGCCAGATCTGTGATGCATATGAAATATTCCGAATTTTGTAAGTTTAAATTACCGATGATGGTTACAGCTCTAAAATGAAAGATTAGTGCAGACTTGGACAGTCACCATACCGTTCGGGATTCCGGGGAGGGGCGAAACCGACTTCACACAGCCGCTGGAAGCCAACTACCTCGCTCCCTTCAACCGAAGCTTCTTGAGTTTCGACATTGCGATATGAGACAACATCTGTTTCACGATAACCTTAACAGTTACTCTATTTGTTTCCCAGTTTCGCTGCGTCGCACCGTGTCAAAGGTGTCTGTTTTGGCTACCTGGTGCATCGACCCATCATTTCTCACCCTCCATCTCCACCAACAAAGAGACTCCCTCAAGTTGTCGTACAAAACTTTTGCTTCAACAAACACTTTAACAACCGAACAGAATACAACGAAATCGCTTTATGTAAGATACATGTAAGGCTCTTTTTTCTCCAAGTTAAAAGCAAACACACATGTTTTGTTAACATTTCGAGAGGCGGACACGGTTTACGCCTACCATTTCAGCTCGGACAAGACATATCATATCACACACGATTGAACGACTTACGTCACAGCAGTAAAAGGGGAATTCGTTTACAAAACAAGAAAGTAATATTCTTCTCCTACAAAAGTAATTTCTCAAATTTGACTTTCTGAAAAATATACCTCCCTTCATATTTTCCACGCGGGTGAAGTGTTTAAATTTGCCTGCCAGATGTTTATACCTGAGACCAGGTTTGGTGGGAGGATCATATTAAAACCAATCGAGGGGAAACTGTTTGCAAGGCTGTACACTAGAATAGGTCCCCTAAACGGCCTCAAGGCAGGACCCAGTCGCGGACGACATGTCGTCGTATGTCTACAAAATCAGATGAAAACCCGTCATGACACAGTGCGCATGACAAGGAAATTATCGAACTGAGATTCTAAAGTACACAATAAAAGGAAGTTCTCACGGTAACGCTAGGCGTGGATTATGTCAACGTCTTCTGTGTGTGTTGACGCTAATAGATATGGGACAGCAAAGCCGCTGTGCATTCTTAGAATCCATAGATCCAGTGCCAGTCTTTTGAGAACGAAAAAATGTATAATGCCAAGTGGAAAAGCAGTGCGTGTTATTTGCAAGTGAGTATGTTGGGTAGTCGCATAAAGTGACTGTAAATAAACACATTCCTAGGCAATGATTCGAAATGGGCATCACCGGAACAGAACTTAAGTCTTGAACATACGAAATAATCTGAGCATGATAACTGAAGAATAAAAAACCAACTAGATTCTACTAATTATTTTATTGTACTTCTTATAGGCTCAACATGTTTCGGGCACTACTATGCCCATCATCAGGAGCTTGCGACTATAATGTTGATTACCACATTGTTCGTTTAGTTCTTGGTTTCCTCTATGTTGGAGGTTAGGTGCTGTTAGGCTGGAGTAATGAGGCCTGAGAGAATCGTGCTTTAGCCTGCAGACCGAATACTCCAGCCTAACGGCACCTAACCTCCAACAAAGAGCAAACCAAGAACAAAACGACCAATGTGGTAATCAACATCATAGTCGCAAGCTCCTGATGATGGGCATAGTGATGCTCGAAACATGTTGAGCCGATAAGAGGTACAATAAAATAATTAGTGGCATCTAGTTGGTTTTTTATTCTTCAGTTATCACAATGATGCACCGTCCAATAAACATCAGAATCTGAGCATATCAAATAAAAACCGGCGAAATGAAAATCTGAGTGGAAAGGAGAGCATCAGTATTCAGTCATCATGAACTCTCTCAGGCCTCATTATTGGCCGACGATATTACAAAAGAAGAAAGTTAGCCATCGTAACTTCGTCTTATACCTGGACAACAAACATGCGAACTGCTGTATTTTTAGCAACACTCTCTTTACGAGATCATCTAGTAGGCCAGTAGCGCCTAACCACCCACCCGCCGCTATGCAACCCACTGCCGAAAAGTGCCACTGAATTAAATTTGCATTACTACTACAACAGTTCAATGTTTTAGAACCTAACAGGGTGCATTTCACCACCGTTATGAAGTAAGAAGCCACTGAGTCCGCACACACGATCGTGTCTTTAACACTTGCAAAAACCTAGAAACCAGGCTTGTACTGAAATTTCATGTCTAAGTTAACATTCCAAATTAACTGTACTTCAGCCGCACCAAATATATATATATATATATATAGCGGTGCGCAAATCCCTGGCGACTAAATTTTGTACGCTGGCACCTAATATTTGTGGGTCTTCAGTATGCAACTTGCTTCATTTCACGCTACCGGCGCTTACGATATTGAAGTGGCTTCTAGATTTTTGGAAAATTTGTGCACGCCTGGATTACTGGATGACAGAATTTCGGAGAAAGTAAGTGGCGGAGTTCAGACTGACGTGACCGCGTTCAGACGATCGACGGGTATCCTTCGTACTTCATAATAAGTTCACAGAACAGACTGTACTCCGTAACAACAGCTAACAACAAGTTGCAGTACAGTAGTGCGCAAGCTTCCGATGAAAAAACACAGTACCCTCATGTAGTGCCAGGAATATGAATGATGGGTAGCTGTAAAAATCTGCGAGATATAGCGGAAATAATAACATATTTGTTTTGTAAAGAAACGTATGTTCTGATGAGGACCGGGCTTTACGCATATCGCAATTTAGAAACTACTTACACAGACTGAAGCGGAAAAAATTATCTAGTGGTCAGTTTTCCAGGAACTGGAGGGGAGGAGTTGTTTCTAAATTAGAATAATCACAAGTTATTTGAAAGATCACTTGAGAACAAATTGCATACTGCACCAGAGATGGATTTGTCATATTTCGTAATTTAGCTTCTATTATCCTACATTTCGCATACTACGCCTTTTCTGTCCTACCGTCTTTAAAGATCTCCCAACAACTGGTTCGTAACGCCGATCTTCCTTGACCCTGACCAACCATTATTACCTAATATTTTAGTTCGTATCCTGTAACGGTATCCGCGCAACATACAGGAAAGGAAAAGTGGGTGGGTAATGATGAGTTCAGTGACACTTCAGGTTACTGTAATATCTCAAGTGTGTTATCTCTTTTGCAAAAGGAACTTGGAAAGCAAAATCCCTTTTATGCAGTGGCGTAAAACACGTCCTTCACCATGCCACGTATTTAGAAGTAGGCACCAATACTTTACACAAGGCCCTCGACAACTTCGCACAGTTCTTCCTCTACATCACTTCAGAAACCACTTGATCCAGCTCCCGACGGTGGAGACAGGATGTCCCTCCGAAACGTCAGAAAAACAATGAATATGATAATAGATATTAAAGACCAATTTATTGAGAAGATGCCATCTTCCCTCACACTTGTACTAATGCGTTTCCTTAGCAAACAACAGCCGTGAAATTTTGTCTTGCACTCCACAAATCATAGTGTTGATTTTATCAATGTAGACCGGATCTGACTTAGGTTTAATCGAAATGGGCCCACTACTGGGCTTTTGTGAACACGATATCTCGGGGATGTAGGCTAGGCGTAATCACTTAATAAACAGGCAGGACCGCTTAATGACAGTTATCGAAATTATTACACCGCGAAATTGATTGAAAATGCAGTAAAGAGAAAATGAGTGGAACTCGGTACGTGGTCCCAAGTAAAACTATTCAGTTCAACCGTTATGATGCTGGTGAAGTTCATCATAGAGAATACCAAGACAGCACGGGGGGTGAGAGGTGTATCTGTACTCTTTCTTTTACTTCGAGGCTAGATGGGGTGGGTAGTTAACGCCACGCCCCGACCGCTTTTCCCCAGGGCTTTTTTCGCCGGGGGCGGGGGGGATATATTCTTCTCAACGGGATTCAATCCCCGGACCGTCCAGTCCGTAGCAAGTCGCTATACAGAGTGAGCTATCTCGACGGTATCGATATTTAGAAATATCAGCAACGTTATTTCATGCGAAACGCATTGCTTTGTTCCTGGCCTGCGGTCACTCGAGATAAAGTTGATCTTTCTTGATCTAAAGTGACAGCAGAAACTGAAACCCGGGTATTCTGGCAATGCGATCCTTCGCACGGTAGGAAAATACTCGCCATAAGTCACAGCCGTTAAGTACCAGAAAACTACAAACAGCACCGCTGTGATAATGTCCAGCCTCTCAGGTCCAATACATTTTGCGCGACGTTCTCAAAGCTACAAGCAAAAGATGGATGAACGCAAATAAACACACATGATTTTTTGAATTTGGAATTAAAAGCTGACACAAGATACAGCAGTTTAGGTGTGAGTAGCATTGTACATGTCTACATGATTCGAAATTGCCGGCACCTTGTAACATGGGCTAGGCCTCCCACAATAACCCACTGTCCGTCGGCCACATTTGCGTGGGCATTACACAGCGAAGAAAGAAGGCATTTGATTTGCTCACCGACTACCATAATCAATGATGTCATTCTTGTCATCATCAAGTCCAAGCTGCGAGGGACCTCACACGTTGCAATCCCATCTGAATAAAAGAAGCCTTCTAACGAAAACCGGTCTTTTTGATATTCCTCACGACAATTCTTTTGTTGCTGTGCAGGGCGTTAAAGAGCCTTTGAAACTGATACACAGAAAGATAAATTTTCTGGAAACAGAGCTGGAACAACGAAGGAAGGCTTGGAAATTGTATATAGTCAAACACAACTGTGTCATATAGGTGTATTTGATGGCTAAATGGACAACTACATGTTTCGGCCCGTACTGGCCATCTTCAGGTTGTCTTAAGAGAACTGGCTTATGATCTTACTATACGCATTGCACACACACACGTGGTGTAGAGATCTCTACATACGGGTTTTTTTTATTTACAAAAGTAAAGCTATATGTGGAGGTGTGCTGGCACACAGCGCCACAGGAAAAAAAATGTCATAAATTGGATACGACATCTAAACAGAATGCCTCATTAACAGATTTTTTTTTTCTGTGGCGCTGCGGCCCAAAGTGCGCCATGGCCTCCTCATTCTTGAGGTTTCTAGATCACACACACCGACGCATCACAGTCGGTAGAACTCCTCTGGACGAGTGATCAGTTCGTCGCAGAGACCTCTACCTGACAACACACAACACTCACAACAGACAAACATCCATGCCCCCGGTGGGATTCGAACCCACGATCTCAGCAGTCGAGCGGCCGTAGACCTACGCCTTAGACCGCGCGGCTACTGTCATTAACAGATTACCCATGATAATAAAAAAGACACACCAAAAGGCAGAAGGAACGAAGGAAAACAACTGAAGAACTTCTAGATATGTGCGACCGGAACGAGTAAACAAGTGGCCCAACTCCATGATAGCTACATGATGATGATGATGATGATGATAAAGTATGAAAAAACAATTACAGTCACCAGTATTGAATGAAGTTACTTGAGCTTTTCCTTAAAATATGAGCACAAAAGGAAGGACGCACCGCAAAGATAATCTAGAAGTCAGAAAACTGGTTTCGGATACATGGATCCGTGGGATATCTGGACATAATTTCCTCGGTTTACTCGAATATACCGTAGATATAACCGCACGCCGCGAAATTCAGGTTTTATGGTATTCTGCTATGTAAGTTTAGATGCAATGGAGGAGAACCGAACAACTTTATTACAGCAGTTGCGTGAGGGTTGTGCGCCCTTTGAAAGGCCTTCAGTGCAAAAATCGTGAAGTTATATACAATAATGGGAGTCTCCGAAGAGTGTGCGACTAAGATAGATCTTCCACGTAAAGAGAGGCTTTTGTTTCAATTCCCTGCTATCAGTTCATCACTAATTACAGTGTAGGACCCACCGTCGCCGACACAGGATGTCAGGCTCCGTCAGTCGGCTTTGGTCTTGTGTTTATCCATGTTTCCCAACAAACGTGTTATGATGATGTGAAACATCTCAATGCAGCGCCCTTCCAAATTCGACCAAATTTACACTTACTCTTTGAAACCTGAAAATGTGTAAATAAATCAATATTCATCCCCAAGTCACAGAAAAAAAAAACTCCATCTCAATGACAAAACTAAACCGACCACTGCCGTTTAGTGGAAAAGCCGTTGTTTATTTTCAGCATCATATGAAACGCAAATGTTGGCCCTACGTCGTGGGTAATGGTTTATTTGTGAGTGAACAAGTAATGCATGTAATGACCACTGTACATTTCACGTATTATACAGTACAGCGGCACCCACCGCCAACTAGGCCAGAATTTAAGAATGGGTTGAACTATACCCCTGCTCTTCCCAAATGCCTTCACGGTGGGCAGAGAGATAATTTTACATTTACTGCAGAGGAGCACGCTAGTACAAGGAAACATTTTCATAGGCATTATATGTGAAAACATATTTTCTCAAATTCTAGGAGATTCGACGTGTTTTATTAGTACTAAGAACATACGTACACTTGTGTGTGGCGGTTAGACTCGGCCGGAAAATTTTCTGCACTTGATCGAATCAACGCTGACGTTGCCATTGTACAAGAGTGATGTCCGTTGCCTTGACTTCTTGCGGTGGTAGTGATCTGTCTCTAAATAACTGGGCAGCGTAATTTCCTTAAACAGATGTTTGAAACAAAACAGGGGAGAAAAAAAAACAGTAACTCCTGCCGAGAGTATTGAAGGCCAGTGGTTCAGGAACACAGTGCGGTGGTAACGTAACGTAGACAAGATCAGTATTCCTCAAGCTGTACTCGTTTGCATCTGAAACAGGAAACGGCTGCAACCTTGGTGAGTTCTAACTTCTCAACTCCTACTCTCTCTCCTCTTTGTGTTTTGTTTTCACGTTTCTGTTATTTTTATTTTATCTCATTTTTTATTATTTTCTTCTTATTTTTCTTGTCCGTTCTCATCATGCAAGTATGCAATTACCTGCTGACTCAAGGTTAAGCTGAGGATGTTTATGGGCTAGTGTAATACAACTACCCAGCCAGACTCATTTGTAGAAAGGCTGTACGGTCCGTGCTTCAGTAATTCACGAATTTTACAATGAATTGGGTGCCTGCATTATACTTACAGCGGGAAAGTCAATCATAAGTGTTAATCAAATTCCAAGATAGATACGATTTTTAATTTTCATCTACAGAACGGATCTCGTTTCACTCGGTTCATCTGCCACATAGGCTTCAAGCTGCCTTCTAAAGAGCAAGAACATGAAAGCTGTAAGTACTGTTATTTTTCAAACCCCGAAAATGCTGAGCGTTTATTTTAGCCACGTTCGATGCAAGAATGTCAACAGCATTGCCAGTAACAGATTCGGGAAACATTCTTTTTTACGGGCGGACTGCTGGTCGTGGAGTACAGTTGCACTGTTGTCGATGGTTCCGTCCGCGATAAATACGCTACATATATAACGTACAGGTGCGTGCCATACTATGTCACTGTCGACCTATGGCCGTCCTACCGGTGACGCTGGAATACAACAGACTCCTTATCCTCAAGTACAGGGTTTGAATCTTCTCAGAGTGTATAAAAATACAGTAATTTGATAAGGTTATTAGCTGTTTAAAAATTCGTATGTTTAAACATTTAGCCAGCCAAGAGGTAAAACTGCTTATGTAGTTACATTCCGATCAACAGAATTAGTTCCAAAGCATTTGGCCTCAGGGATAAAATATGACAATGGATTCGAAATGGTGATGAAACCAACAAATGCATATAAACGTTTAAGAATACATTATTATACCATATACATAGTACGCATGTAATATACTTTTAAAAAATGTATATGCATTTATTGGTTTCATGACCATAAGGAATCACCTTAATGCATAGTCATGGATAATTTAAACCTGGCAATGAAGTTTGAAATTCATTTTTCCTTCTTGCCCGAATCTGTAGTTACGCTATATGCCAAATACTCTGAGCCCTGTAACTGTTCACTACTGCAATGAATGAACAGTTATGACGCGGGATTTGTTAATTATTTTGGTTCCTAGCACCCAAACCCTACAAGTTACTACACGCACCATCGGTTCAACGTTAAAAAAAATATGTTCCCATCAGGGTGAATTTATTCGTTTAGAATGGTTCTTAGAACGAGTGAAAACTGATGCGGACAACAGAAACGTCTTGGTTTTTGTAACACAGGAGTGTGCTGACTGCGCAGTACGAACGGACTCTGCGTAAATATGTTTCCGGTTCATCTCAGTTTTGATCCAGTTAGAGCCTGGTAATTATTATTACCTACCACGAATTTTAACGTTCCGTAATTTACATTTTGCCCACAGAGTGAATTCCTGTCTTTTGTGCTGATGTTAGGGAAAAAAAGCGATCAATTCCCAATATTGCACTGACTGACTGACTACTGTGCGGTAGGAACTGAACCTTTAAATGTAATTCAGGTTCATTTCCTCTTTACAGGGTTAAGGGGTTAATGTCTCTGTTAATTTTCTCTGCCCGTTGTAAACAAGGCGAGTGGCGCGTGTCAGCACTGGTGTTTTTGCTTCAAAACGGTAAGTGGAAGCGTGACGATTTTAATGCGTTGTGTATGCAAGGAGGAACGAACATCTTAAAGAAAGAGTACTTGCGCCTAAAATATCAGTCATCGTAGAGCAATGACAAACTAAATAAGTACAAAGAACATTGGAGAAAACAGGGAAAGGTCTCTTTATTAAATAAGCTGTCTTCTTGTGTACTTGGGCCTGTTAAGGAGTCTGCTTCCAAACCTATTGCCCGTGTTCATTCCCGTTCCAACAACGTACCAATCTGAACATCTTGTTTAACCTTTAGACGTCTGACGTCAACTTTACTTGACGTACCGCACCGCTAACCTCCAAAGTTGCATTTTATATATTTATTCAACAAATATAGGTACCGAATATTTTAAACATGGTATATACTGTCCGTTTTTTTCTATTCAAAATGCAGTTTGTTTCATAATTCTAACTTATTTGGTTCATGTGTTATTCACACTTTATATACAGAATGTGCTAAAATTAAAAAAAAAATAATTTCGGCGCCAAAAGGTTAATAATGGTAAGGATTTGGACTCATAAAAATATACACGTACGGAGAGAGTACAGTTTTTAAAAATTCCCCGAATCACATCTTTTCTAACTACAACACAACTGCCTGTACACATGTAGCCAGGCTTTGTTCATGAGTATACATCACATATGGAACAGGCAACTTAAGGGGAAAAAATGTTTTTGTACGGAGAACTGCGGTATGTAGTTCATAAGACCCACCGTTTGTAGGCTGAAGAGTTGGTACCATCTTTTACTGTTAATCGTGGAACTAAACGCTGGCGTGGTGAGCTTCAGGATTCCGCACGATAGACAACACTAATAAGATGTGTTAGAACTGATCTGTAATTTAGTTCGTAAAAGAGCGTGACGCAGCCTCGAAAGTGGTGTCACCTTTCTAAACGAACGCGTAACGTTCCAGTTGCCACATTGTAGCCAAGTGACATAAATATGTCACTGGTCTCCAGCGGCTTGACTGTAGTAGGCTTTACATATTTCGGTATAATGTTAATAAAAATCCAACCAGATGCAACAGTATGCAGATATTTACTTACTGCAAAGTCACTCTACATGTTTCGGGTGTCGCAGCACCCACCATCAGTAGTACTAAAAACTGTAACCGCAACCTCCGGTACAGGTCATAATACTGGTTGGAGGGAAGTAGCTGTACCAGTATTATGACCTGTACCGGAGGTTGCGGTTACAGTTTATAGTACTCCTGATGGTGGGTGCTGTGACACCCGAAACATGTAGAGTGACTTTGCAGTAAATAAATATCTGCATACTGTTGCATCTGGTTGGATTTTATTAACATTGAATTAAGATGCACGGAACCATGAGTTAAAAAAATATATTTCGGTATAGTTTTAAAATTAAGATAAACGGTAACCTACAAAATAAGAAAAAAATGTGTGATAGAGGGAAAATTTATGGCATATACCGTATGTCAGTTTTAATTGACATCTGTTAGTTTCCGGTGGAGTGTGGGCCAGTGATGGTGCCATTACTCGACACGGCAAGTTTTTTTATGCCAGTTTTTAAAACACTTTGAAAAATAAATATTCTAATAATGTGACAGCCATATCCTGTAGAGGCACCAACCCTAGCTTATCTGTTCAGACAACCCCTTCAGTTTTTGTGTGCTCACACCCTCCATACCGCTCGACCTTCTCACCTCCGGCGGCACAGGGGTACCGGAAATATAAGGTTGGGGTTAAGTGTCGCGACTGCTTCTTACAAAGTTCTTTCTCATTTTCTTTTCCTCCTTTTGTATACAACCGATTTAGTTAATGTGACAAAGCGCGGCTGATGTTGGTAATAAGGACAATGAATCGCCAACAAACACGGGGTTCAAGAGGGCAAATGCTCCCTGCACTTGTTTCCTCATCGCTGGCTTTAAACCTTAAACCGGATTCACCACATTACCTGTTTGTCAACAGATGTGCTTTATACAGCGCGTTTTTTTTGTGTGCGTTTATAACAGGCAGATGCACAGTAATTGAAATCTTTGAAGGAAGGGTAGACTGTTTATGGAACAGACTTTTAAATGGAGGAAGGGCACTTTTTTTTTTTAAATACACGTGATTTTAACGGAAATATCTGTAAAGCTATAACGCACTTCAGACGGAACATACATGTACACATTTAAATCTGATGTTTTCAATCCCGAAGTGTTTACAGAATACAATGGATAAAATATGTCAAACACAACAACGCTAGATACAAAACATGTAATGTGACAGCAGGGTTACATGTTTCGACTCTCACTGAGTCATCTTCAGGCCCTCATGATACAGAGCCGTACAAAGAATGTACTACGCATTGTAGAATCCCCAACGCTCACAATATCTGTAGTGAATGACAATGAGAACATTGCATTATTACATAGCATAAGAACTACCGCATACATGTTCTCATTGTTATTCACTCTCATTGTCATTCACTACAGATATTGTGAGCGTTGGGGATCTCACAGCGATTAGTACATTCTTTGTATGGATCTGTATCATGAGGGCCTGAAGATGACTCATTAAGCGTCGAAACATTACATTTGTATCTAGTATTGTTGCGTTTGACATACTTTATCCATTGTATAAATGTATACTTTTGACAAAAATATATTGCACTCCTTGAATAACAACTCCGATCCCAGGATAGCATGCGCACAGTTTCAGTAATGACAACTCGTCTTCTGGGTTGTTATGCACTGTTGATACGTGAAAAATTAGAGACGTTTCTAAGTATTAAGGTGCCTTATCTTCACGACCAAGCAGTCGAAGAAGACTGTGCCAGGACTGTCGAATACTTACCGCTCTGCACAGCTTAACAACGAAGAGGACCTGAATTTTGAACAAAACCGATGTGCGAAACTCATCTACAATTTACCATCCTTTATGACTCTCTCCGAGTAAACGTTTTTGTGTGGTAGTAAGGTTTTGGCATCAACAGGATACAGCGTTAATTTGGGGGGGTTATAACTGAATGGAACGTAGACAATTTAGACATAGCTAATTTAAGGAATCCAAAACCCCCTACCTGATACAGCTGCGAACCGCTTTCGAAGTGATCAAACATTTTATTTGCCACGTTTACCTTCAGACGCCTAACGTCAACTATAGTTGACGTACCGCACCGCTAACCTCCAAAATTGCATTTTATATATTTATTCAACAAATATAGGTACCGAATATTTTAAACACGGTGTATACTCTCAGTTTTTTTCTCTTCAAAATGCAGTTTGTTTCATAATTCTAATATATTTGGTTCCTGTATTATTCACATTTTATATACAGGGTGTGTTAAAATAAAAAAAATAATTCCGGCGCCAAAAGGTTACAAAAGGTCTTACAAGGTACAGCATACGTACTGATATCAAATCCGAACAGGATGGGAGTAAGCTGATTTCATGGTATCGCATGTAAAACTTTTTATTTTAAAGTATTTCAGACGTTAAGTTTTCACACAAAACAAAAACCGGCGATGGAAAGGTTTAAGTGAAAATAAAAGATACTATAAAAGCGTAAATTTTTTGTCCAAATCGTCATTTATGAAAGAAGGTATTTATTAATTAAATGTGCAAAAGTTATGAAGGTCTGTAAGGCATCATCTCTGAGATGTCACCTGGGTGTGACCAACAGGATGGATGGTCCTGAGAGGGACAGGGAATTATTTACGCTCGCAAATACCCCAAACTAGTGCACGGTATTATAAAATATAATGGGGAGTTTGGACAGTAATGGGTGCTGTATGGTAAAGGAACTGTCTTCCGATTGCCGGAAGGGAAAAGAGATTTCTTGAAACGTCTTGACCAAACAGACTCTGTGGCCCATTCGCCCTCATATGCCGTGGCAGCAATGGCTCTTGTCCCGTGGGTAAGACGGCGAAAGTGTGAAGCTGATACTGACCTGTATCTAACGCCGAGGTTAAGAATACTTGGAGCTGTACTCCCACACACCCTACACCCTCACTGTGCGCACGGGGACAAGTTAATCTTTTAACTAGTTGATGAAACTGTTAACTGACACCGACGACGTTCTTTTTGATACCTGTCTTCAGTAACAACACAGCTGCAACCATTAAACCAATAATCTGCCATTTACATGACGCTTTTCTTAATCAGCCATTCTTCTTTCAGCTTTAGTTCTCCCTTTTCCTTGCTTTCTTTTAAATTTACTTCAGCACTTAATAATTCCATCCTTTCTACTATTTATTTTTAACTTCTTTACATTATTTCAATTCTTTTTGCCCTTTCACTCTCTGACGTGCAGATCAGAAGCAATCCTTCATACTTAGGAGGAATTTATTACACACATTTTAAAGCACATTCTAGGAGTCCTCTACAGTATTTATCAACATTTATGACAGTGTAACGCAATACACGTACGTGACATATAAGACAATGAACAACATGCTTTCAATTATGCTGGTCCGAAGTTTTACGCAACTGGAATGTACAGTGGAAACGACAAGGTGACGAAGTGCTGCCTTGCCTGCCTTCCGTTAAGAATCTCCGAGTCTGAGCACGTCGTTGTGTTTAAAGAACATTTCAATGGGCTGTTAACTGGGTTACACCCTCACACACGCCAGTGCTACTGTCTTCATTCATTAAAAGAATCACACCAAACGGCCACATCTTTATGTCTAAACTGTGCGTGGTGTTACATTGCTAATTCTCAAGTAGTGCGAAGTCTCAGGCCTCTCTGTCATTCTCGTATCAACTTTTCTGTTAATCTTCGTAGTTGCACCGTGCATATTGATAGTACCAAGTCCTTTATTTGCCCAACTAGTGCATACAAATTATTATAAAATCGTTATACAGTTAAAATCATTTTAAAATATAATAGTTACTCCTACATGTTTCATAACTTCAAATAACGATACATAACCGAAATCAACATTGTAACTTTAGCGAAGCACAGGCTGAGAGCTCCCTGATGGTGGTTTACGTAAACCGAAACGTGTTGGAGTAACTATTATAATTTAAAATGATTTTAACTGTTTAACAATTTTATAATAATTTGTGTGCATTAGCTGGATAAATAAAGGACTTTAACCCTTCTGTTATTAGGGATTGCAGTAGGACGTTCGTACGAAATCGCGTGTTTTATACGAATCAAACCTACCTACAACTCCACGAACATAAATTCTGACTCGAAACTTGGCGTCAGTTAACCTGACCGATTCGTCACGTCTCTCGTTACTGCTCGGTCGTTTTAGCTCCTCGACTGTCTTCACGTAATCTGCTCATAACACACAGCCTTGCACAGGGAATAGGATACGGCAAAGGGACTTTGATAAAACTGAATTACAAGATGAATTATGGAAAAAAAAGTCTTGATCCCAGAAAGTATTGTGTAATCTCTTCTGTATCATTCATATAAATAGCATCATTATATAACATTTTAAATAGGGCCACAAAACAACAAATAAATTGCACTAAGTATTCGGCTGTGAGAATGACGAAAATAAAGTAATTTTGATAATTTTTGTGTCTCTCGTCCGCAACCACTGAATTTATATGGGAAGAAAAAAGAATACGATTAATAGAGAAGTACAAATATTGTTACTAGGCTTACTGCCAGAATTATATTGTTATGCAAGCGAGCAACACTTAAATAAACATTTTACCAACACTACTTTGTCCTTCGACGATCTGACTGACATGCCAGAACAAGCGGATTACAGAACTGTGGAACACAGGAATGTCAACAATGAGAAAAAGTGAAAGAAGAGAGTACCTGGAAGAGAGGACAACGCCCCTTTCTGCGATATATTCAATATTCATAAGGCATACTGATAACATGGGGTCTGATGTGGTGTCACAAGGCAGATGTTTATTTCTGTATAATTTTCCCAGTGTACGCAAAAAGTATACGGAATCGAAATTTGATAAGCCTTTTATGTAAGTGGTCCCATGCATAACTAATTAATGCGCATTGTTCTGAGCAGTATTATGACGAAAATGAAATATTTAAAAACGAAAATAGTCGCAAATTAAAATGGGACTTCAAACCTCGTAGCCATCAGTTTGCCGTGGCGACTAAATCCTCTACTTTGGCGCGTAATATTTGTAGGTCGTCAGTATTATGGAATGTGCTGCATGTCACCATACTGGCGCCTATAATTTTGAGATGGCTTCTAAATTTTCGGAAAATATGTGCACTCATGATTTAAAGAATTTGACAGCCAGGCTGACAACTATCAGCATGTGAAGTAATGTTTTCACAGTGATAACGCTGTGTCTACAACAGTTACATCAAAACGACTGTGGAAATTTCGTCAAAGGTGCAGTACTGTAAAATAGATCGTGACCGCTTGCATACAACTATGGTCACTGGCTGAAACACCCTCAAACCCGTACCGAATGTCAGACTGTACGTACAATACCTGCAAGGTACTGCGCTCTGTTAACACAACCTACAAAGCAACAAATTTATACGCTTATGTGCCAGCGTGTCTTTGCCTGCCTTTCAGGGGGTGCAGGCAACACAGGTCTCTCGCCGCTCTAAAAGAGGCCAGTCAGTCCTGATATTTTACCCTCCTTTGACCATTGCCATCGAATGAAAATTTCGGAGAAGGGAAATTAACACAGCTGATCCTTTAATTTGTTGCTTTAATCAGACAGCAACTCTACAGTTTTGGTACAGTAACGATGAATAGAAAAGGAGCCCGATATGTCAATGAAATGCAGGTTTTTCCACAGATACCTTACATATTTACTTAACCCATGGACCAGAGTCCTTCTTGAGAAGCTAACCGGTTCTCAGGTAGTCGAAAAAATTCCCCGCATTTTATGGAACCCGAATGTCCATTACCGCATTTACAAGTGCCCGCCAATTGTCCCTATCCTGAGCCAGATCAATCCAGTCCATGCCCCCAAACTGCACTTCCTGAAGATTCATCTTAGTATTATTCTCCCATCTACTCCTTGGTCTTCCAAGTGTCTCTCTCCCTCAGGTTTCCCCACCAAAACCCTGTATACATCTCTCCTCTCCCCATACGTGCTACATGTTCCGCCCGTCACACTCTTTTCGATTTGATCACTTGAACAATATTGAGTTAGGAATACGATCATTGAGCTCCTCATTATGTAGTTTTCTCCACTCCCCTGTTTTTCTTGTCCCTCTTAGACCCTAATATTCTCCTCAACACCCTATTCTCAAACACCCGCAACCTCTCTCAATGTGAGCGACCAAGTTTCACACCCATACAAGACAACAGGCAAAATGATAGTTCTGTATATCTTAATCTCTTAATTTTTTTC
>Ga0123354_10007177_pt1 | contig 16706 bp, 14 predicted proteins | sample TergutLab28metaG_2_FD_97872 | JGI IMG/M metagenome (GOLD analysis project Ga0123354, IMG submission 97872) | Labiotermes labralis P4 segment gut microbial communities from Petit-Saut dam, French Guiana - Lab288 P4 | ecosystem: Host-associated > Arthropoda: Insects > Digestive system > Gut ...
ATCCACGACTGGGAGATCGAGTCCTTCAAGCTCGCCCGCGGCATCTTCGGCGGCAAGAATCTCCAGATCATGCTGCCCTTCGTGCGTACCCTGGAGGAAGGTTGCGCCATGAAGCGCTACCTCTCCCAGGTGCATCGGATGCGCTCCGGCGAGGACGGCCTGAAAATCCATCTGATGAGCGAGATTCCCTCCAACGCCATCCTGGCCAAGGAGTTCATCGCGGAATTCGACGGCTTCTCCATCGGCTCAAACGACATGACCCAGATGGTCCTGGGCACCGACCGCGACAACCCCAGCCTCCAGCACATCTACGACGAGGAGGACCCGGCCGTTGTCTGGGCGATCCTCTCCACCATCTTCACCGGACAGAAGATGGGCAAAAAGGTGGGATTCTGCGGCCAGGGCGTCTCCAACAGCCTCATCATCCGGGGCCTGGTCTCGATCGCCGGGATCGTGAGCGCTTCGGTCGTGCCCGATACCTACTTCCAGACCAAAAAAGACGTGGCCGCCCTGGAAAAGCAGAACATTCCGGTCTCCGGGCTTGCCGCCTGGATCGCCAAGCAGCACTTGGCCAGACTGCACGAGCTGCTCAAATCCCACAATTACGAACACATCCTGAAAAAATACAAGAGCGCCCCGGACCTCTTCGACTGGTACGACGGCGAAATGGAACGGCTGACAACGCTCTTGCGCGATAACCTCGAAACGCCCAAGGAAGGCTTCTACCGTCAGGAACTGGAGAAGTTCCGGCGCATGTTCCATAAGCCGGTCATCTACGCCGCCTGGAACTGGGAAAGCACCGTGGCCGATGCCCTGTACCACTCCGGCTTCGAGGACTGGGAGGAACAGGCCGCCGCCTTGGCCGAGCAGCGCAAAAAGAGCTGGTAAGAGTGAGGAGCAGGGGCGCTGCCCCTGCACCCTGCCAAAGGGCTGGCGCCCTCTGGACACCTTTCATAGCAACGCGCCGGGACCGGCTTTGCCGGTCCCGGCGCGTTGCGTTTCTTGTCCAGCCTCTCGAAATGGCTCTTGACAATCGTACTAAAAAAAGTACTTTATTCGCATGGACAAGCGGCTTCGAGCTCAATTTTATCGAACAGCGGCGGGCAATGAGCCCGCCAGAGAATGGCTCAAGGGCTTGGACAAGGACTCCCGGAGGCTTGTTGGCGAGGATATTTTCACTGTGGAAGTCGGATGGCCCATCGGTATGCCTACATGTAAACCCTTGGGACATGGAATTTTCGAGGTTCGCACCGACCTTCCCGATACCACAATCGCCAGGGTTCTTTTTTGTGTTGAAGATGGTTGTATGTATCTTCTGGATGGATTCATCAAAAAAACACAGAAAACGCCAAACGCGAATTTAGAACGTGCTAAAGGTCGGAGAAAAGAAGTTTTGGCTGCTTTGAAACGATAATTTTCTATCTGAAGAGGGGTTGTTATGGAGACAAAAATCAACAGCTGTATCGGATCATCTTTTGATGATTTCTTGAAAGATGAAGGAATTTACGAGGAATGTGAGGCCACAGCGATTAAACGCGTTATTTCTTGGCAACTTCAGAATTACATGGAATCCTGTCACGTCAGTAAGACTGAAATGGCAAAGAAGATGGGGACGAGCCGTTCTTTTGTGGATAAAATTCTTGACGCCAATAATACGTCAATCAGTTTGAGTACGATTTTGAAGGTGTCCAAGATCATAGGCAAGCCCGTCCGAATCGAGTTCGATGGACTTGAGGCAACCCGTGCGGCATAGCCTTTAGGGCGTAAACACCGGAGGAGAGATGTCCGGTTGGACATTTTTTTGGGTCTTGTTGTGGCTCTCGGCATACTCTGGGCAGGCATGGCCTGCGCCCAGGACATTCCAAATAACCCGACCGTTCTTCAACAGGCCGCCGACAAAGGTGACGCCGAGGCACAATTCAAGTTGGCAGTGATGTACCTAGAGGGTCAAGGTATGCTCCAGGACTATGCCAAGGCGGTGCAGCTCCTGCAAAAGGCGGCAGACCAGGGGTATGCCAAGGCCCAATACAGCTTGGGCATCTGTTACGAGCTAGGGGTTGACGTCACCCAAGATTATGCCAAGGCGGCGGAATTCTTCCAGAAGGCGGCGAACCAGGGACATGCCAGGGCTCAGAACTTTCTGGGGGGATGTACTCCCAGGGCCAAGGCGTGCCACAGGACTATGTCAAGGCGGCGGAATTCTATCAAAAATCGGCGGACCAGGGTTTTGCTCCGGCGCTAGCCGCCTTAGGGGAAATGTACATACAGGGCCAGGGCGTGCCTAAGGATGTCGAGAAGGGACACGGTCTTCTGCGCGACGCCAAGGCGCGGCGCAAAGCTCAGGAGCAGAAGAGTCAGGGGGCGGCGTACTTCATTATGGGGACGCTGTACTTCGATGGTCAAGGCAGGCCCAAGGACTTGGCCATGGCTGCGTTGCTTTTCCAAAAGGCTGCGGATCAGGGGGAGCCTAGGGCGCAAAACTATCTTGGGGTGATGTACCTAAAAGGGCTGGGTGTGTCGAAGGACGCGGAGAAGGGCTGCGGTCTCCCACGCGATGCTTTGGCGAAAGGCGTCGGCTCGCAAGAGGAGATTGACCACTACTGTCCCCAATAATGCGCTCCACATAGCGTCAACAATGTGGGAGAGACATCAACCGGGACAAAAGTCCAGTCTCTTCTGGACTCCCCCCGCTCCAGCGGCCATACTCCCTCCATGCCGCGCACGCCCCTGAGTCAGCCGGAGTTCCTTCCCATGTCGCGCTCCGAAATGGAGCGTCTGGGCTGGGAGGAACTCGACGTCCTCCTCATAACCGGCGACGCCTGCGTGGATCATCCTTCGTTTGGCGCGCCGCTTCTGGGCCGCTGGCTTGTGAGCAATGGCTATAGGACGGGCATCGTGGCCCAGCCGCGCTGGGATACGGCGGAAGATGTGAAGGCTATGGGGCGGCCGCGCCTTTTCGCGGGCGTAACCGCCGGGGCGCTCGATTCCATGCTGGCGCATTATACGGCGTTTAGAAAGAAGCGCTCGGACGACGCCTACACTCCGGGAGGCTTGGCCGGGGCGCGTCCTAATAGAGCCTCGGTAGTCTATGCCAACTTGGCGCGCCGGGCCTTTCCCGGGCTGCCCATGATTTTGGGCGGCGTGGAGGCGTCCCTGCGCAGGATCGCCCACTATGATTTCTGGTCCGATTCGCTCCGGCGCTCCATCGTGTTGGACGCCAAAGCCACGGCCGTGCTGTACGGCATGGCCGAACATTCGATACTGGCCCTGGCCGAAGGCTTGGACCGGGCGTTTGAAGAGGGCGGACAGTGGCGCGAACAACTGTGGCGCATCCCCGGCGCGGCGTTCGCCATAAAGCCGGATGATCTGGCGCCGGTGCTGGACGCGTGGGGGATGCCGGATGCGCTTATGTTGCCGTCTTTTGAGGCCATACAGGCCGATCCGGTTAAGCTTATCAAGGCCACGCTCGCTTTGGAGCGCCACGCGCACCAGAATCGCCAGATAGCGGCGCAAGCCTGCGGGGATCGTCTGATTGTACTTACTCCGCCAGGGAAGGGCCTTGAGGGCGAGAGCTTGGACGCGCTCTATGCGCTGCCGTTCACCCGGAGAGCGCATCCAAACTACGCGAAGCCGATTCCGGCGGCGCGGATGGTGGAGGGGAGCCTCACCGCGCACCGGGGCTGCGCCGGAGGGTGTTCGTTCTGCACGCTGGCGCTGCATCAGGGCAGGCGTATCCGCTCGCGTTCTCGCGCATCAGTGCTGGAGGAGGCTGCCCGGATGGCTGCGATGCGCGGCTTTTCCGGGAGCATAAGCGATGTGGGCGGCCCGAGCGCCAACATGTGGGGCGGCCGCTGCACGGGGGATATGGCCGCCTGCGGGCGGGCAAGCTGCCTTACGCCAAAGATTTGCAAGCATTTTGAGATAGATCAGCGGGAATTTGTGAGGCTTTTGGAGGGCGTGGCGCATGTGGCCGGGGTGCGCCACGTGCGCGTGGCCAGCGGCTGGCGCATGGACCTGGGGCTGGCCGATATGCCCGCGCTCTCGCGTCTTGTGCGCGACTTCACCGGCGGCCAGGCCAAGGTGGCCCCGGAACATAAGGCCGGGCACGTGTTGAAACTCATGCGTAAGCCGTCCTTTGCCGTGTTCGAAGAGTTCGTCCGGGTGTTCGGCCGGGAATCGGGCCGCGCGGGCAAGGAGCAGTATATCGTCCCGTACCTTATGAGCGCGCATCCGGGCTGCACGCAGCAGGACATGCGGGATTTGGCGGATTGGCTGCGCGCCCGGGGCTGGAAACCGAGCCAGGTGCAGTGTTTCATCCCGCTGCCCGGCACGGCGGCGGCCGCCATGTATTTTTCCGGGAAGGACACCGAAGGCAGGCCCATCCATGTGGCCAGAAGCGATGCGCAAAGGCTTGGCCAGCACGCGCTGTTGGCCCCCGGCGCGAGGCACGGGAGAAATCCGAAAATACTTCGAGGAAATTCCTCTGCTTGACAGGGTAAGGGCCATGGAACATACAGCTACTTCCTAACCATAACATTTTGTCGCAGGAGGCCCTCTCATGGCACGCACGCTTTTCGCCGCATTGCTCATGGCTTGTCTCATGGCCGGGACCGCATGTCAGGGTCCGAAGCCTGAGAATAAAACATACGTCGTGGCCTCCGACGCCACATGGCCTCCCATGGAAATGCTGGACGCCAATAAACAGGTCGTGGGCTATTCCTCGGACTACCTGCGCGCCATGGAAAAAGAGGTGCCGGGGCTTAAGTTCGATATCAAAAACATCGCCTGGGACGGCATTTTTGCCGGACTGACGGCGGGAAATTACGACATCGTCGCTTCTTCCGTGACGATCACCCCCGAACGCCAGAAGCAGATGCTGTTTACCGATCCGTATGCCGAAATCCATCAGGCCCTGGTTGTCCAGGCCGGATCGCCCATCGCCACGCTTCAGGATCTGAACGGCAAGAAGGTCGGCGGCCAGATCGGTACGACGGGCATCTTCGTCATACAGAAGGCCAATGTCGGCGCGGACGTGAAAGAGTATGAGGACGTGGGCCTGGCCATGGAAGATCTGGCCAACGGACGCATCGACGCCGTCATGTGCGACGACCCTGTCGCCAATTATTACGCCAACAAGCACAAGGACTTCACCAACAAGTTCAAGGTGGCCCTTATCACTCCCGATGCGGAGTATTACGGCTTTGCCGTGCAGAAGGGCCATGAGGATGTGGTCAAGAAGCTGAACGAGGCGATAAAGGCCGTCAAGGCCAAGGGCATTGACAAGGAACTCCTGAAGAAGTGGACGGGCGCGTAAAAAAAGAATCGTTCGTCTTCGCGGTGTTTCCCCGGCGGTTCGCAAGGACCGCCGGGGCATTTTACGCCCGCGGAACTTCCTCAATTTCAGGCCCCGCAGGACTTCCCTATGACTGAAATTCCCGGCCCCTTAACGGACACAGGCAACGTCCGCATTGTGGTCACTGACGGCGCGGCCATTCCTGATCCCAAGGAGAGCCGGTTCGTCACCGCGTGGTCCATCTCGCTTATCGGGGCCGTGGCCGTGCTTTTGGCGCTGTGTCTTTTCCGCCCCGTCCCGTACAAGGACATCCTGGCCCTTTTGCTGGACGGGGTGCGGGTCACTTTCCAGCTGACCTGCATGTCCATCTGCTTTGCCGTGCCGCTGGGGCTTCTCACGGGGCTTGGGCGCATCGCCCGCAACAGGATCATAAATCTTGTGGCTTCCACCTATGTGGAGGTCGTCCGGGGCATCCCGCTTCTCGTGCAGATTTTTTACATCTATTACGCGCTCGCCAAGTTTTTGCAGGTCAGCGGACTGACTTCGGCGGTGATTGCGCTGAGCGTCTGCTACGGCGCGTACATGGGCGAGGTCTTTAGGGCCGGCATCCTGGCCATTCACAAGGGTCAGTCCGAGGCGGCGCGCTCGCTTGGCTTCAACCGTTTCCAGACCATGTTCCTGGTGATCCTGCCCCAGGCGTGGCGCACTATTCTGCCGCCGGTGGGCAACGAGTGCATAGCGATGCTGAAAGACACATCGCTGGTGTCCGTCATGGCCATGCCCGACATCATGCAGCGCGGACGCAGCTTCGCCGCCAAGTCGTACCTCTATTTTGAAGCCTATACCATGGTCGCGCTCGTGTATCTCATTTTGACGCTGCTTCTCTCGAAGCTTGTCAGCTTAATGGAAGCGAAGCTCAATTATTATGACAGAAAAAAATGAAACCCCGATAATAAGCATCCGCAATGTATGGAAGTATTTCGGATCGCTTCTGGCATTGCAGGATGTGAGCCTGGACATCTTTTCCGGGGAGCGTGTGGTTGTCATCGGGCCGTCCGGCTCGGGCAAGTCCACGCTGTTGCGCGCGGTCAACAGACTGGAAGAGATAAACCAGGGCGTGATTTTAGTGGAAGGCCAGGACGTCCACTCGCGCGAACACGACATCAATAAAATCCGCCAGAATCTCGGGATGGTTTTCCAGTCGTTCAATCTGTTTCCGCACAAGACCGTTCTGCAAAACCTCACCATGGGGCCGATCAGGCTTCGCGGACTGACCCGCGCGGCCGCCGAGGAGCGGGCGCTGGGGCTTCTAAACAAGGTGGGCATAAGCGACAAGGCCAAGGTCTATCCGGCCATGCTCTCCGGCGGGCAGCAGCAGCGCGTGGCCATTGCCAGGGCCCTGGCCATGCAGCCCGACATCATGCTCTTTGACGAGCCGACCTCGGCCTTGGACCCGGAAATGGTGGGCGAAGTGCTGGACGTTATGGTCAATCTGGCCGAGGAAGGCATGACCATGATGTGCGTCACGCACGAGATGGGCTTTGCGCGCACCGTGGCCGACAGGATCGTGTTTATGGACCAGGGGCAGATCGTGGAGTCGGGCACGCCGGAGGAACTTTTCGACAATCCCAAGCATCCGCGCTTGCAGCAGTTTCTCAATCAGATTCTCTAAGCTTCTGCGCTTCTCAAAGTAACCTGTACAATTTCTTAGAGTATTCCGTACGTTTTTACGGGAACGCCCGTAAAAGCGTCTTTTCTCAAAGATTGTCTGTTGCATCCCCGCATAAACATGATACGCAGGCGATAAGGCGTCAACCGTGTTCACCCCGGACCAAGGAGGCGTATCATGCGTGGATGGCTTTCTCTTCCTGTGTTGGACAGCGTAACCGGCGAGATTATAGGCGTCATGTCCCCGCGTCAGGGACTTGTCACCAATATGGGCGTCATCTTGCGCCACGAGGGCGGCAGCGATTTTACCTTTAGAGACGAGAACGGCGTTCTTGTCCGGCATCCCAACGCCAAACCCTGGGTGCGTGAAGAAGAGGCCAGACGCTTTGGTTTCGGCGACAGCCCGTCTCTCATGCCCATGCCTGTGGCCGTGGCCGTCTAGGGCGGGTATTACTGGAACTTGCCGGTGATGTTGTCCTTGATCCAGTGGGCGTCCCACCATTCGATAGGCTGGATTTCCAGGCCGTTAAGGATCACGCCGAAGTGCAGGTGGTCTCCGGCGGCAAGGCCGGTGGCCCCGGTGTGGCCCAGGATGTCGCCTTTTTTGACCGCGTCGCCGGGTTTGACGTCGATCTGGCTCATGTGCCCGTAGATGGTCTGGAGCCCCCAGCCGTGGTCGAGGATGACGGCATTGCCGTAGATGCCGAAGAACCCGGTGTGGACAACGACGCCGCCGTTGGCAGCGGGGATCGGGGCGTTCGCCACGGAGGCCAAGTCCACGCCCAGATGGGTTTCTTCATCGATCTTGGCGTTTTTATAGAGGTAGGTGCGGTCGTCGCCGAAGCCCGCTTTGGGCGCGGCATTGGGCAGGCGCAGGAAGGGACCGCCGTCCCAGAGCATTTTGGGGGAGGTTTGCCAGGCGAACTCCGCAAGCCGGGCCACTTCCTGCTTGCGCAGATCCCGGTTGACCGTCACGTAGAGTTGGACCGGATCTTTGACGTTCGGATACATCGCGCTAAATTGCGGCACTATTTTGTTTTGGAGGAAGTCGTCGCCGATGTTTAGGGTGTCGCGTCTGAACTTGGCGGGTATGGCCTGGACGCGGAAGGCGATGGAGCGCTCGTTTCCGGCCGCGTCTTGCACGTAGAGCTTGGGCGCAAATTTGGCGGCGTCCATGTACCAGGGGAAGGCGAAGATGCAGGCGTAGTTGCCGGAATCGAGCTTGTAGCCGGGGAAGAAACGGTCCCCGGCCACGACGCCCGTGCGCTCGGCTTCCTTGTTTATCTGATAGACCACGCACGAGGCCCCGCCCTGCTTTATGATGTTGCTCTGGGAGAGGATGTTCACGGCCGGGGGCCGGTTGTCCAGGGTGAGCGTCCGGGTGATGCGGGCCGTATTGCCTGTTCCGAAATGGGCGAAGGATCTGTCCCTGACCGCGATGTTCAGATCGAACGGTCCTTCGCGCAGATCCGCCGGGGCAAGCGTGAATTTCTCCACATCCTCCCTGGGAGAGCCGGAAAGATTGCGCTCTAAGAGTACGGTTTCCTTCTGGCCTTGCGTGACCGAGACCTTGACGGATTTGATGCCCGCGCCGGCGTTTTTGCGGGCCGTGACGGTAAACTGGCGCGCGCTGCCTGTTACGGGACGATCGGGGGTAAGCGACACGTCCGGGGGGGTTGTATCGCGCAGCATAAGGTAGATGGCGATACCAAGGACAACGGCGACGAGGATGGTCAGAGAGGAGAGGATTTTGCGCATGGATATTAAACCGGATTGCCGGAATCAGTTGGTGTGTCTGGGGCCGCGATTGCGGCCGGGGAATACGTAGCGCCAAGCGCCAGTTTCGGCAAGGGCGATTGCGGGGCGGATGCTTTGCGGCCCTTTGTATTCTGCGGCTGGACGCGGGAGGTGAAAACGGGTAGTTCGCCGGAAAATGAAAAGAGTTTCGAGGCTGCCCGTGAACGTGAAAATGATGCTGGCGTTTGTTCTGGCCGCGCTTTTGCTGCCTTCCTGCGACAAGAAAAAAGAGGCCGCTCCCGAACGGGTCGTGACGGTAAGCGCGGCGAAGGCCGAACAGAAGGACGTGCCCCTTGTGGTTTCCGGCGTGGGGCAGGTGATGGCCAGGAACACGGTCTCCCTGCAGGCGCAGGTCACGGGCGTTCTCGCGGACATGCCCTTTAAGGACGGCGCCCTGGTAAACCAGGGGCAGGTTTTGGCCGAGATTGATCCGGCCCCGTTCAAGGCCGCTCTCGCCCAGGCCAAGGGCAATCTGGCGCGCGATCAGGCCACGGCCGCGCAGGCTAAGCGCGACTTGGACCGCTACAAGGCGCTGGTCGCTCAGAAAGTGGTCAGCCAGGACGACTACGAGCAGCGCCGCACCCAACTGGAGACATCCAATAGCCAGGTGAAGGCCGATCAGGCCGCGGTGGATACCGCCCGCATAAATCTCGACTACTGCACCGTCCGCGCCCCCATTTCCGGCGTGGCGGGCTATCAGGTGGTGAAGCCGGGCAACACCGTCACCGCCTATCAATCCACGCTCGTGACCATAAACGAGGTCCAGCCCATCCTGGCCCGCGTGAATGTGGGCGAGAGCGCCCTGGCGCGCATCCGCGCGTACTGGAAATCCGAACCACTCAAGGCCGTGGCCATAACCTCCAAAGAGACCGGCGCAATGCGGGAAGAGGGGCACCTGAACGCCATAGACAACGCCGTGGACCCGCAAACCGGCACGATCACGCTCCAGGCCGAGTTCGCCAACAAGGGGCTGACCCTCTGGCCAGGCCAGTTCGTGACGGTGGAGGTCGCGCTTACGGTGGAAAAGGACACGCTGGTCATCCCGGCCGAGGCGCTTCAGAAGCGTCAGGAAGGCGACTTCGTGTTCGTGGTGGACAAGGATTCCAAGGCGCAGTTGCGGCCCGTGACGTCCGGCCGGACGGTCGCGGGCGAGGTGGTGATCCGTAAGGGCTTAAATCCCGGTGAAATGGTGATTACGCAGGGGCTTGTCCAGGTTACGCCGGGCGTCAAGGTGCGCCTTGCGGCGGATCAGCCCGGAGCCTCTTCATGACCGATATTTTTATCAAGAGGCCCATCGCGGCCGCTCTCATCGCCTTCGGCCTTATTTTCGCGGGCATTTCAGCCTACCGGAGCCTGCCTGTCAGCGAGATGCCGGCCATCGACTTCCCCACCATCCAGGTCACGGCCGCGCTGCCGGGCGCCGATCCGGAAACCATGGCCTCGTCCGTGGCCACGCCCCTGGAAAAGCAGTTTTCCGCCATAGCCGGCATAAATTCCATGAACTCGGTCAGCACGACGGGGCAGACCTCCATCACGCTCCAGTTCGATTTGAACCGCAATATCGACGGCGCTGGCTCGGACGTGCAGACCGCCATTTCCGCTGCGGCGGGCTATCTTCCCACGAACATGCCCTCTCCGCCCACCTACACCAAGGTGAACCCGGCGGACGCGCCCATTTTCTACGTCAGCGTAAGCTCCCAGACCCTGCCGCTCTACAAGCTCACCGACTACGCCAAGACGTTCATCGCCCAGCGCATCTCCATGATCGCCGGCGTGGCCCAGGTCTTCATCTTCGGCGACCAGACCTACGCCCCGCGCATACAGCTGAATCCCGACAAGCTGGCCGCCTACAACATCGGCATAAACACCGTCGCCGACACCTTCTCCGCCCAGAACGTGAACCTGCCCACCGGCATCCTCTACGGGCCCGTCAAGCAGTTTACGGTCAAGGCCGAAGGGATGCTCATGGAGGCCAAGGACTACTTAAACCAGATCATCACCTGGCGCGACGGCAGGCCCGTGCGTTTAAGCGACGTGGGCACGGCCATAGACTCCACCATCTACAATAAGAACATCGGTCTAAACGGCACAAAACCCGCCATCACCATCGCCGTGCGCCGCCAGCCCGGAACCAACACCATAAAAGTGGTGGACGACATCAGGGCCATGCTGCCCTCCATCAAGGCCACTCTGCCCAGTTCCATCGATTTTCAGGTGCGTTACGACCGCTCCATATCCATCAAGGATTCCGTGTCGGAAGTGCGGTTCACCATGCTGCTGTCCATCTGCCTGGTGGTGCTGGTGGTGTTTTTGTTCCTGCGAAACATCCGGGCCACCATCATTGCGAGTCTGGCCCTGCCCTCGTCTCTTATCGGAACGCTTGCCGTCATGCATTTGGCGGGTTTTTCGCTGGACAACCTCTCGCTTCTGGCCCTGGTTTTGGCCGTGGGCTTTGTGGTGGACGACGCCATAGTCATGCTCGAAAACATCGTGCGGCACATGGAGATGGGAAAACCGCCCCTTCAGGCCGCCCTGGACGGCGCGCGCCAGATCGGCTTCACCATCCTTTCCATGACGATATCGCTGATGGTGGTCTTCACGCCGATCGCGTTCATGGCCGGGATTCTGGGACGCATCTTAAACGAGATGGCCATAACCATCATCATTGCCATCCTGGTCTCAGGGTTCGTCACCCTGACCTTGACCCCGATGCTGTGCAGCCAGTTCATGCGGGCGCACTCGTCGGTGGGAGAGGAAGGGAATCTTTTCAAGTGGGTGGAGCGGCGCTACGAACGCAGCCTGCATTTTGTGCTGAAACACCGGTTCGCCACGCTCATGGCGAGCTTTGTGATCCTTGGGCTGACGCTGTGGCTCTTTACCCGCATCCCCACGGGCTTCATCCCCACCACGGATTCCGGGTTTATCTACGGCTTCGCCAAGGCCGAGCAGAGCGCCTCCTTTGATACGATGAAAGAGCGCATCACGCGGGTGAACGCCATTGTCACGCAAAACCCGAACGTGAACAGCGTCGTTGGCGTGGTGGGCGTGGGCGGCCCCAACCCGTCCATGAACCAGGCGGGCTTTTTCACGCTGCTGAAGCCTCTAAACGACCGTCCCCACAAAGAACCCGTTGAAAAGATAATCGCGGATATCCGTGGAAAGCTGGAGGCGAAGATAAACGACCTGCGTCTTTTCATGTTCGCCCCTCCGGCCATCCAGATCGGCGGGCGCATGACGCCCGCGCTCTATCAGTTTACGCTGCTCTCGCCTGAGGTGAGCAAGCTCTATCAGGCGGCCGCCCATTTTGAACCCGTCATGCGCCAGATGAAGGAGCTTCAGGGGGTCGTCTCCGACATGGCGCTCGACGGCCCGGAGATGGTGATGACCATCGACCGCGACAAGGCCAACAGCTTCGGCATATCGGCCCAGGCCATCCAGACCGCCCTGTGGAGCGCTTACGGCGCGCGCCAGATCTCCAACATTTTCGCCACGACGGATACGTACCGGGTTGTCGTGGAAGTGGAACCCAAGTACCAGACCGACCCGGATCTGCTCTCCAAGATCTACGTGAAGCCCGATCTCGACAACAATGCCGACAAAAATCAGAACAAGCTGGTTCCGTTGTCCGTTCTGGTAAAGATGAAGGACGGACTCGGCCCCATAACCGTCAACCACACCGGCCAGCTCACTTCTGTTACCATCTCCTTTAACGTGGCGCAGGGCTATTCCTTAAGCCAGGCGCAGGACGCCATTACGGCGGCCGCGGACAAGGACATCCCGCCGGACATCACCCGCCGTTTCGAGGGCCAGTCCGCGGCCTTCAACGAGTCGGTGGCCAGCGTGCCGTTTTTGCTCATGATCGCCATCACGGTCATCTACATTATTCTTGGCATCCTCTACGAGAGCTTCGTCCATCCGCTGACCATCATTTCGGGTTTGCCGTCCGCGGCCCTGGGCGGTCTCATCACGCTGCTCCTTTTCGGGCGCGAGCTTGATCTCTACGGATTTGTGGGCGTCATTATGCTTATCGGCATCGTAAAAAAGAACGCCATCATGGTCATCGATTTCGCCGTGGAGGGCGAAAAGCACGGCAAATCGGCGCGCGATGCCGTGTTCGAGGGGTGCGTCACGCGCTTTAGGCCCATTCTTATGACCACGGTGGCCGCCATCGCGGGCATCATGCCCATCGCCCTGGCTTACGGGGCCAGCGGCCGCGCCCGTCAGCCTCTGGGACTCGTGGTGGCCGGGGGCCTTGCCATCTCCCAGGTGGTGACGCTCTATCTGACGCCCGTCTTTTACACCTACCTTGACGAACTGCAGCAATGGATGAAGCGGCGCTACGACAAAAGCGGAAAACACGAAGAGACCGCCGCCTCTTAGCCGTGAACACCATCAGCTCTGCCCGGCAATCAAGCCGTCCCAAGCGCAGCCTGGGTCAGAATTTTCTCACCGATCCAAACATCGCCCGCAAGATCGTGGCGGCTCTTTCCATACGGCCCGGCGATCTGGTGGTGGAGATTGGGCCGGGCCGGGGCGCGCTCACGGAATTTCTCATGCCCTCCGCTGCGCGCCGGGTGATCGGCCTGGAAAAGGACATGGCCCTGGCCCAAGCGCTTGCCGGGCGGTATCCCGATCTTTCCCTGGTCAATGCGGACGCCCTGCATTTTCCCTGGGAGCGGCTCAACGCTCTGAAAAATGTCCGAATAATCGGCAATCTGCCGTACAATGTGGCATCGCCTATTCTCTGGGATCTGATGAGCCTCTCCGCGTCGTTCACGCGGGCGGTGTTCATGGTGCAGCGCGAGGTGGCCGAGCGCATAGTCGCCAAGCCCAGGACCAAGCAATATGGCGGGCTTACCGTGTGGCTGCAAAATTTTGTGGCTGCCGAAAAACTTTTTGTGGTGAGTCCTTGCGTGTTTCATCCCGCGCCAAAGGTGGATTCCGCTGTCGTGGCGTTTACCCCGAAGCCGCAAGCGCTGCGCCCCAAGTCCGGGGATCTGGGCGCTCTGGCGAAACTTGTCCGGCGTCTTTTCAGCATGCGCCGCAAGCAGCTCGGCCGCATTTTTTCGGGTGAACCTCTGGAGGCGGCAAAAAATTATCTGGAAAATGAGGGACTCAAAATATCCAGCAGGCCGGAGGAATTATCGCCGCGGCAGACATATATCCTCTTAAAATATCTCATAAATAAATAAATCTTGCGATTGGATGCTCGCCATGTTTCGCGATAAAAGTCTTTACAGTGCGATATTTCAAGGATTCCCGCTGGACAAAAGTTTTCGATTGCTTTACTGGTGTGCCGTCTTCAATTGAAAGCACCTATTGACGGGCTGTTGTAGGCTAGCGGCTTCAAGCCAAACCACACTGGAAGCCTTGATACGCCAAAGCGTATCGTAACTGAACCTGAGGAGGAGAGGAACGATGACGAAGGCTGACCTGGTAGTTAAAATTGCTGACAAGGCCGGTATCACCAAGGCTAACGCCGAACGCGCTCTGAACGCCTTCCTGAAGGCCGTTGAGGGGACCTTGGTCTCCTCTGGCAAGCTCACCCTGACGGGCTTCGGCACGTTTGTGGTGGAAAAGCGCAAGGCGCGCACTGGACGTAACCCCCGCACCGGCGCCGTGATCAAGATCCCGGCCTCCAAGGTGGTGAAGTTCCGTCCGGGCAAGCAGCTCAAAGACGCTGTGAAGAAATAGATTTCTTCCGGACCTGATGTTTTGCGGACCGCCCGGCCTCACGGCCGGGCGGTTTTCATTTCATGCTTAAAAAAAACTTGAACCCAAAGCGGTTTACGTTTATACTTTCTTTTCGCCAAATTTTTTCGGGCGTCCGGCTCATGCCGGACTTAATGAAGAGGGGGTGATCTCTTTGCCCGGTGTTTACCTGGAAGAAACAGACAACTTCGATATATCCTTACGCCGCTTTAAAAAGCAGGTGGAAAAGGCCGGCGTTCTCTCCGAGCTGAAAAAACGTCAGCACTACGAGAAGCCGAGCGTCATGCGCAAGAAAAAGAAGGCCGCGGCCCGCAAGCGTCTGCTGAAAAAAATGCGCAAGATCAACCAAATGTAATGACTCTCCAAGAACGCATCGAAAAAGACTTCATCCGCGCCTATAAGGCCCACGAAGAGATTCAGGTGGCCGTCTTGAGGATGCTCAAGACGGCCTTCAAAAATCGCCAGGTGGAACTTATTCGTCCGCTCACCGACGAGGAAGCCTTGGAAGTCATCGGACGCCAGGTCAAACAGCGCCTGGAATCCGTCACCCAGTTCCGCCAGGCGGGCCGCGCCGAAATGGCCGATCGCGAAGAGGCCGAAATGGCCTTCCTCAAAACCTATCTCCCCGCGCAGCTCACCGCTACGGAAACTTCAGCCGCCGTGGATGCGGCCATCGCCGAAACAGCCGCCTCCTGTGCCAAGGAAATCGGCAAGGTGATGCAGGCCGTCATGGCCCGCCATAAGGGGCGCATCGACGGCAAACTCGTCAACGAACTGGTCCGGCAAAAATTGAGCTAGGGCAGGGGGCGCCGCCCCCTGCACCCCCGCCACGGGCGTAAAGCCCTCGGTCTCCATAGATACGTCGGCCCTGGGCGGCATGTACGCGGGGAAGATTCGCCTCGTCAGCACGGAACAGGGCGTCGGCGTGAATAACGCGGGGCAAATCTACGCCTCGGCGGGCAACGTGGAGATCACGGCCAACGGTCTTGTGGCCAACAGCGGCAAGATCGCGGCCTCGGACACGGTGGCCGTGTCGGCGCAGGCTCTCCAGAACTCCGGGGCCATGTACGCCCAGAACCGGGCGAATATCGTCGTGCAGAACGGAGTGCAGAACTCCGGGGGCATTTACTCCCAGAACGGGTCCAGCATCCAGGCTCCGGGCGCTGTGGAGAACTCCGGGGTGATCGCTTCCAGCGGCTCCGTGGATATTAACGCCGGTTCGTTCAGCCAAAGCGCCGGCAGCACACTGGTGTCCGGCATTGATCCGCAGGATATGCCCTGGAGCACGCCAGCGGCACAACCAGCCCCCGCCTCAAAGGCTTTGACGGTCAGGACTGCGGGAGATTTTGCGAGCGCCGGGACTATCGCCTCCGGCGACACCATCTCTGTGGTTGCCGGTTCCAACATCAGCGTGAGCGGCAGCGCCCAAAGCCTGAACGATCAATATTGGGAAGCGGCGAATCTCGATCTGTCCAAAAGCCGGATGCAGTCCGGCGGCGACATAAGCCTTGTCGGACGCAACGGCGGGATAACCACCTCTGGAGCCTCCATCGCGGCAAACAACATAGGCATCCAGGCGCAAGGGCTTGTCAACGATGCCGGCCTTATTTTGACCCAGAACAGCCTGAACATCAATCTTGGCTCGGGTACGCTTGCCAATTTGAATTCCGGTTCGTCCGGCGACCTGGGACTCATCGCCAACGGCGCTTTGAACATCACGGCGCAAACTCTCAATAACAACGGTGGATTCCTCACCGGAACGCCGCTTACGCTCAATATTTCCAACCTGGACAATACCGGCGGCACGATTTTTACCTCCGGCGATTTTACATTGAGCCTGCCCGGAGCCTTCTCCAATGACGGCACGATACAGAGCGGCGGCGTGTTAAGCCTGTCCGCCGCGAGTTTCAACCAGGGCGCATCGGGAACACTCGCTTCCGGCGGGGACATGAACCTCATCACGCCGGGAACGTTCGCCAGCGCGGGGACCATGAGTTCAGGGGGCAATATCACGGTCCAGGCCGGGTCGAGCATCACCATGAGCGGTCAGGCGGCAAGCCAGGGCAGTCAATCCTGGACTGGAACCGCCATCACGGTGAGCGGCCAGGTGGCGAGCGGCGGCGATCAGTCTTGGATCGGGAACACCCTGAACCTCGCCGGGAGCCAGATTCAAAGCGGCGGCAATATCCTCTTCCAGGGGCTTCAAGGTGTCGCCGTCACCTCCGGGGCGCAAATC
>Ga0123354_10007178_pt1 | contig 16705 bp, 16 predicted proteins | sample TergutLab28metaG_2_FD_97872 | JGI IMG/M metagenome (GOLD analysis project Ga0123354, IMG submission 97872) | Labiotermes labralis P4 segment gut microbial communities from Petit-Saut dam, French Guiana - Lab288 P4 | ecosystem: Host-associated > Arthropoda: Insects > Digestive system > Gut ...
AGATGATGAAAATATGAACATGGTATTCGATAGGATCCCGTTTACATCGGTAGCCAGCGAAATCAGCAGGAAAGGACTTGAACAGTGGCAGCTGCAATGGAACAACGCGGCGAAAGGAGCAGTTTGTCGAACCTTCTTCCCAAACCTGGTGCAAAGGTTAAAAACAAAAATCCCGATAACACCCGAATTCACAGCACTCGTCACGGGGCATGGAAAAACCGGAGCTTATCTACACAGATTTCAGCTAGCAGACGACCCCATGTGTCCCTGTAAAGAAGCACAGGAAACATCCGACCACATAATCTTCGAATGTAATACTCTCGAGGCACAAAGAGGTTCCATGATGAAGACAATAGTGTGCAGCGGACGGTCCTGGCCCCCTCCAAAGGACGAACTGACAAACAAGTACATACAAGCATTCGCAACTTTCGTTAAGTCAATTGATTTTCAAACACTGCGATAGTTAGTCATAGTTCGAAAAAGATCTCCACATGTGGTGCCAAAACTGACCAAAAGGACAAGCAGTGAATCACATGAACACCGGAACATGTAGTATTACCATGTAATGGAACATGTTGTAAATAAATATTTATATTAAAAAATACACACACACACACACACACACACACACACACACACAAGTATGCAGTGATTTCAGAAGCCTTTTTTTTTACACATACGGAAAGAAGCGGGCAAAACAAGTTAACCAATACACATTACCTGTGCCAGAATTTCCAGGAGTTCCGCATTTGATAAGAAGTAGAACCGCGGAAATATGACTCTTTTGGATTCTAAGTATGCTTCTAGACATTTCATTATCTGTTCCAGCAGAGCATTATTATTCTGAAAAATTTCTACTACTCCTGGAGCAGTGCATGACTGCATTGCTAGTGACATCTGAAAAAAACAAGAACATTACTGTCTGGAAAAGAAAATTCATTATGTGCAAACTCTGTGTTACAGAAATATCCCTTTTTTATTACCACCACCACCACCACCACCGCCGCCGCCGCCACCACCACCACCATCCTTCTTTATGCACAGTATTTACAATTATATACCTGAAACAACCATGTTTCTAGGGTATATAGTGTTACAGTTGTTCTGAATTTACAATTTGTGCAAAATGTGATGATATTTCTCGTAAGAAATATGTTTTGTACGTTTACATCAGCTCTTACTGTAGTATGCTGTGCGGTGGCCTACATGGCTGTTTTTTTGTAGTTCCTTGATTTTGCGCTTTCCTGGTATGTTGCTCAGATGTTTTGAATGATTCTGAGATGGTTCCGGTTGCCCCTGTTATTACTGGTATCACTTTTCCTTTCACATTCCACATGTGCTGAATTTCTATTACAAGATCTTTATATTTTGAAATCTATTATTATTATTATTATTATTATTATTATTATTATTATTATTATTATTTCATGACCGTACTGTAAAACATGTTTTTAGGAAAAAAGTGCAAAAATAAGTTGCTTGTATAAGAGAATGGACTGTAAATGGGGAACATTTTACACGTGTAACTTGTATTTCTACTACGTCAATGTACGAAATACAAGTTACACATGTAAAATTATCAAATTTCATTTCAAGTTCCAAATTTTTATACACTAACCAAATGTTAATCTGTCTCTTTCCTTCTATACATTTCTATTCATTACACTATTTCAGAAATGTAGATGTCATACACTAGAAGCACCATTTATACAGGGCCCACACGAATAGACAGTTGACCCAAGAAAAGAGCAATTATTACACTAACAGTTCTTTATGTGCGTCATCCCTGTTGTGTGATATACAATTAGTATGGCAATATATGTATGATGGTAAGTGCCATGCACATATATTGCCATACTAACACTAACAGAATAAGCTTAAAATATATCACACCTCCACACCTGCCTCTACCAGAGACTATGGTGGGATGAGTCATGTGGCTGCCCCAGGCAGCAGTATCCAAGGGATGGTAAAACAAATATTTCAAATAAAAAAAATTTATTTTATGTGCTCAACAAATTTTCAAGTATTCAGACCTATAAAATAAAATTCAATAAATTATTTTGACTTTTTTAAAGCTAGTAATTTCTGTTGGGGATGGCCATAGTTATTGCTTGCCCCACGCATAAAAAAACCTAGGTATGCTACTGATCACCACCACTGCTGCCAACATCATCACCATACTCACCACATATATTTTCAATTCTTTAATCTCATCACTATTAGAGTTATCATTCATACTATCATTTTTGATGACTGTCTTTCACATATAACATTCATATATATACATTCCAAATGTGGGCCCTCACACTATGCTTTTATTCTATGTTATCATTATAAACTGTTGCACACTAGGACTAAGAACTGTGGAGACACATACAGAGAACTGTGACACAAATCACAAAAGCCCTTAGCAACATGTATAAATGTGACTCATCTCAGGGAATTGAGACTTCAAACAAAATTACTACACAAATCAAATGATAAGTAGTACAGTACATGGTAATGTGCTGTTCTTACCTTGGCTGTTTTCTGCATGACTTCTCTGAAAGTTCTGTCAACTATAATGAAAATTTTTGACTCATTTGGTAGCTGCCTTTGAATACCTGGAGCAGATAATATAGGTTCGAGATATAACCAGCTCCTTTGACATAACAACCATTCATCCTTTAAAAAAGACAAAATAACATACATAAATTGTGTAATGTGTGCATCACAACAATAAATATAACTTCATCTGTTCCATCCTTTCAGACTTGAGACCTTACAGTATTACTCGATATATTTAGTGATATCTTGGGATCATTCACCCATGATAATCTCAATTTTGTATTTTCAAATATATATTTTATATTTAATTTATAAAGGAGTTAAGAAACATTCCTCAAATTACACTCAAGGAATGTTTTCTACCATTTGTTTCAGCATCTTAACTGTCTCCTACCTAAAATCTTAAGAGGTTGGTATACATAGAACTATAATTATATCTCTTGTTTTATATTGGTATAAAACCTGGTCCCTTACTCTAAGACAGAAGAAAGAATTATGGCATGAGAATACATTGTTCAGAATATTTCAACACCAGAGAGAGGAAGGAACAATAGGATCAACAAAATAAAGTCATGAACAATTCCATAACTTTCACTCTTCAACATATGCTACTGGAGTCATCAAAACAAGGAAGAGGATAGACAGTATCAGCATAACCATGCATGGGGCAATAAAAAATGAACAAAAAATATTAATTAGTTAGACAAAAAGGAAGAGAATATTTTGAAAACCTAGATACAAATGGAAGGTTAATATTTAAATGGATATTAAAAAAATACCTGAAACAAGGTGGAAAGTTGAGAAGTTTATAGAGCTGGCTCAAGATAAGTCTTGTAAATATTCTTAGTTTTATAAAATGCAAGAAAATTCTTGTTTGATTTAAGGTTCTCAAAGCAGTGACCATGAGAATCACAGTCATCAGGGATGTAACACTACACATTCTGGTAAACGTTTTCAAATGTTCCTTAGGGTCCTAATGCTCCATCATTTCCTTTATCTACCCTGATAATGGAGGCAGAGAGATCTCTGAAATGTTTGCACATTTATGCCAGGCTGCACATAAAAAATTCCAGAAAACTGTAATCATCAGAAAGTTCCTTGACAGCTAAGGGGCTACCAACTTCTCAAGAAGGACTCTACTACATGCAGTTAGTTATGCAGAAACATATGAAACAAATGATTCAGTAATGTGCACCAAAAGCAGCAAAGGAGAAGACAGTATTCTGAAAATGATACAGCAGTTGCAAGATTAGAATTTCTGTCAGTATTGTTTGTTATGCTCCTCTCTCCCAGCATTACAGGGGCTTTTTGAGCCTTTATTATGGTCCTTACATGAAATATAACTTCAAATAACAGAAATTATTTTCACTCACAAGTGTCTTACTGAAGAGTTCAAGCTGGTGAAGCCACTTTTCTACTTGATCCTTAATAGGGCCAACATATCTGGAACTTGCAATTGTGTTTATACTGATAAAACTGTCATCAAGAACCTGTTGGATTTCCTCAGTTTTACCCAAAATATAGACATCCTTACAATCACAATGTGGAATCACAGTAAATTCAAGGGACTTCCAAGTTTCTTCCACCTAGCAAGGATAAAGACAAATACGTACACAGTTACTAGTGCGTGAATGTACGTGTAATTAGATCTCCAAAATGAACTTCTCTGACAGTGTGCCCAACATAATCATATGTTAAATCTAGACGTACTTGTTCTTTACCCCAGGAGAGTAATGCTGCTATTAAGTTCTAGGCTGCAATATCAATTGAAGTCATGTGTGAAGTATCAACTGGTGGACTACAAAATGAACAAGCAAACTGTCCCTACAACCATGTCATCATAAAGAATGGAAAACAATACTATGTAACAATTTTATGAGCTGGCAAGAATAGTTTCGGATTTTCAAAGATGTATCAAAGTAACTTCATTTATTTATATATGTAATTCATCTAAACAATTACATTTTCTTTTGTAAGCCTGCAGCATCTTGTACAGTTTTTACACTATACCACTTGGTAAGGGCATTTATGACTGAAATATGTCAGGTAAAAAATAGAAGGTGATATTATAAGTGTTGCACTTTGATGGTCATTGTTGTAATAGTACAACATAACATAAAGGTATGACACAAAGTTTGAAATGGAAAGGTTACCTTTTTCAGTAGCAATTCGAGTGCAGCTTCTGAGCTTGCCTGGTCTGAGATTTTCTGCAGCTCTAAACCATGTGAAAACACATCAATCATTTCTAGAAGTGGCAATGTTACCATTTGATCAGGCTCAAATTTGTAGTTTAACACTTGCTCTATCTGCACCAAATGCCTTTTTTTTAAAGATGGGTTTTGTAAATATGTGAATACTGGAAGCTGGAACAAAATCTGTATTTCTAAAAGCCATACAGTTATTTAAGGTAATGTAAGGTGGACTTGGAACAGATATAAGATGTACATGCATAAGAGACCACAACATGGGTTTCGGTGCAAATGTCCATACATTACAGATTTCAAACAAAAAGTGAAAAGCCCCACAATTATTTAAACAAATCTTCAAGTTGTTAAAACAATTCCATGTGCCAAAGAATCGCAAGTCATATTTATTATAACTGACTTAACTTGTTCAGTTTAATGATTCAACTTCTTTGATTTTTTCTCTTCAAAAGAGTAACAAGTAACTAATAGTCTAATGCCTATTGCAAATAGACTTAAACAGTCAAAACTCCATTTACCTTCTTCTGCATTGATTCTACATTTTCACTAAGCTTTGGTACAATAAGATTTGGTGGCAGGTTTGTTTCAAACAAATGGATGTCTCTTTTAATCTTAGCTGTAATAAGATTCATATCTTCTGGGATAAGTTGATGGAAATCCAGTGTCGACCATTCTTCTACCTGCTTCCGCCACAGATCAGCACTTTCCCAGAGAAGCTGACGCAGTTTTACCCCTCTCATTACGTCATCAAATACATCAAATTGACTAATTTCAACCTGAAAAAAAAAGAAAAGAAAGACAGAAGTTAGTTTTATAAGATCTCTTATGCAAAGTGAACTGGCTTTTTTTAACATCTGACTAAAGCTTTCACAAACAAACCCACCCAGTAATCCCCTTTTAAACACTATACACCTGAGGGATATTATAAAATCAGTCACTGAATATGCATGCCATGAACTTGAAAATTTTTTGAAAGGCATTTTGATAGTATAGGTGCTGCAAATGTCCAGAGGCAACACGTTTATAGACAAGCTTAGAGGCTGCAATACTAACTGACACACAAATTCCACTTGAGGGACATGTAATGAAGGATTTCTTTCAGCAGTCAATGCAATCGGACATACTTCTGTCAACTACAGGAATGGCTTATCACAATGGGCAGAATAATGACAGAACTTAAATTCCTGTGCTTTTACATATACATATGGACCACACAATTCTTAGACTCAGATGGGAACAGAGTTAGATGCATGAGTTGTTCTGCACCTGAAATATCACAGCAATTCTACAAGAATTTCTACATATATTGTGATAAATGTTCATTACAAGTGCCAGTGCTCCATCTGATAGACACACAGTTGAGTATTCCTAGGATGATTTATCAGTCAGTTCTCTCATATACAGTACCTCTTTTAAAGAAACTTCTCCAAGACAATACCTTAAATAAAATTTGATAGTTTCTAAACTCTGCTGCTTTCTTCTGACATTCTGCTAGCTGATCATGGAGGGCATCCAGTGTCACTTTTGCCTCTTCAGGATTTGATTCAATGTCAATCAGCCACTGTTGCTGCAATAACATTTCAAACAACTTTATAACAGGACACAAGGTCACAAGAATTTGTACTACATGTCTACATACTTGGAACATTGAAAGCTGTTGCTGCATATAATTCAGTCAGTTTTCCACGTAGAACAGACATCACCATATTAATGAAGAATTACTCACCATTTGCTGTTATAAGAAGCACTAAGAACAAAATCAGATCTTTTCAGCAGGGCATGACATTTCCTTTGAGTCTAGGTGCCAACTCAAAAAAAGAGGAGCCACTTTTTTTTTTTGTGGATTTTTGTTGTAATGACCAAAGATCTTAAAAATTCCACTATTACTTTTGCTTTGCTTTGCTTTGTGTGTATGTCCAATAAATCATCAAATATTCTACATGCTGGAAACATTCTTCCAAAATGGAAGCATTCTCTGCAAATTTTTTTAACAAAAATAATATGAGAAAAAAATAAAACCTTAGGAATATATCAAAATAAAAAGTTTCACATTAAAACTATTCAACATTAAAACAGAAACAAAATTAACCTGAAAAGTACCATGATCCACCTACCCCGTCAGGTCTTACTCAGTTCCTCCCATGCTTTTCCATGACGTTAAACTGATTTTGCTAGTTAGTCTATTCATTGGAGATAATAAGTGAACTGTTTAGCAATGAAATTCTTGTTAAACAGGGATTAAGAGAAACATTAATTTACAATACATGTTACTGAAATTCTGGGCATGACAACAAATTTTTGAAGCACCATGATGATGATGATGATGATTTTGACAAGATCAGGTTTTTAGAATGTTTTACTGGAACTGGGGGATATTTCAACTACATGTTGCAACTTGGGCAGCCTCGATGCACACATTTCTAGAAAATGTACAAAATATCCTGGGTAAAAAAGGTTAAGCAATCCCATTACAGGCCTGGAGAGGCCCTGAGGGTTCCAGGAGGTTGAGGCTCCCAGATTTCAAGACAATCGGCATATGAAGGTGGTAAGGTTTTCAGCCGTACGCACCGGCCGCCTTCACCCACAGGAAATATTCCTGGTATTCATTTCTGTTAGAGGCTGAGTCAACCCCAGGGCCATAGTGCGGCCGGAAGGATTATGGCAACGAAAAATTTCAATGACACCATCAGGAATCGAACCTGCGACCTTCTGGCTTGTAGCGTAGTGCCTCAACCAACTGAGCCACCATGTACCCCCAAAATATCCTTGGTACATTCTGTATATTAAAGACAACTTGTCTCTATATTATAAATAAAGAACTGGCAATAACTTACGTTCACTTCTTCCTTAATGTCTGCAACCTCAATAAACAGTTCAGTAATGTCTCTGTTCATCTGCTTATTGAACTTTTCAATAATTGTTGTTTTCTCATTAACTTTCTTGTTGACAAAATTGCTTAATGCCATAAACATAACTTTAAACCCCTAAAAATAAACATCATAAATGCATTAGCACAATTAGTCAAGCCAAATGCAATGTCACATTAATCCAGAAAGATACCTCTGAAGCTATTTAAAGTAAATCACATTATCAATGTAACATTAATACATTATGATACACAACTTACCAAAAATTTTTCTTGCTCTTCTGAGGCACAGGGAACTTTAAATTCATCTATAATACCAAAAAGCTCCGTTGCATAATCCATTTCATTGTTCATATTATCCACCTAAGATGAAACATGCATTAGTAATACATATCTCCATAACAGGCTATCACTTGTTATTCTCTCATTATATATGTCATCAGAGTCTGAAGTAATTATAAGTAGAAGATTATATTAAAAATGGCAATGAGAAGTATGCTTCAGTTTATACCCCAATTTTGGTCTTTGCTGGAAAAACCTCATGGCACATAGAAGATTTTTTGGAATGTTCGTAATTATCTACCATTCCACACAGCAAATTATCTACCATTCTACACAGCATTGCATTCCAGACAGTCATATTTAAGAAACACTTATTCATGTACCACAAAACACTTCCAATCCTTACCATTTTTGGAGCATTTTCCAAGAAACTGAGGTAATTAACATAGTTGAGAGTTGTTTTTGGATCCATTTCTAGACATGACTGTGCCTCCTGAGCTTGCAAAAGTAATGCATCAATCTTTTCCTTCCCAATCCTGTAAGGCATTTTAAAGGCCAATATAATTAATTTCTTAAGTTACTAATGTAGTTAAAACTAATTGTGCAAGTTTCCTATTATTGAAACAAAATATTCAGAACTATGGCACACTCCATCTTAAAAAACAGCACCACTATTCTACTTGGCGTTTGAGCAATTTACACTAATTTAATACAAGCAGAAAGTAAAATAATCCATATAGCAAATACAATACACAGGAACCACTCAAATCCCAGCATTAACTATATGTATCACTTACTGTAACATTAAATAACTCTGCATTTTTCCATACAGTTTATGTATTCTCGAACTGAATACCAATCACTGGTTGATCTTCATAATACTCATGAAGTGTGTTCTCTGTGATGTATAAACTGAAATTTTATTTGCAATGCACATTAACAATCGGTATTCAAAGAATCACTCCAATTACCGAAAGGTGGCAATGTGCATGCCACATGAGAATGTGTGAAAGCATTCAATACTGCCATAGAAAATAATGTATCCCACTGAAACACATACAAGTATAAAGTTCCGATACATAAACAGTTGTTACTCCTAAAAGAACCACTGAAATATAAATACTTGGAACATACCGTGGAATTGTGTGCTCAACAATAGACAAAAGATCTGTTGCAGAGGGAAGAACAGCTTCTTTAAATTGGTTAAGTCGTAAATTTAGCATGCCCAAAGCTTGTTCTTCAACAATCTGTTCAACTGAATCCAGTTGATCATGGTACCTTGTCAGCAAAAGCCGGAATGCCTGCAGTTCTGAAATGTAACAAAAGAAACTTATTATTTAAGTTATACAACATAAATATGACAAGAAACAACTCTTATAAAAGTTATAATCTGCATATTTGAAGTTGCACAGCAGACTTCTTCAGTATGAATATAACGGCCAGTCCCTAAATGTAACTTCAATATTTGAAAGCTTGATTGGAATTATGCTGTTCTACTTGTTTTCTCTCTCTCTCTCCTTTAAAAGAAGGGGGGGGGGGCAATGGAGAGAAACAGTGTTGACAGATAAGATCACAAGTTTGCAGAATAAAGGCTATAGCAGCTTCCAAATCAGGAGCCTCAGGTTTAATCTTTCCTGACCTCACAACAGACTTGTGGTGAATCAAGTGGCAATTAAGCAGATTTTTCTCCAGCTATTTTACTGTCACTTTTTTGGCCATCATTCTACCATTACACTATAATCATCTATCACTGCCCCCTGAAGTGTGCGACAGCCCTGTTACATCCTCAGTCCATAAACTGGGAATTAACAAATGTACAGTTTCTAATGAAACAGTGACCTTCTTATTATCAGGACATGCACCAAAAAAAAAAAAAAGAACTGTTCAAAAAGTTCTGGCAACAATTGTGTAACTACATTTGAAGAAGTTGAGAAAAGTTATAGGATTTGAGTTTTAATTACCAGAAGCAACATGAAGCACTCATTTGATAAAACTGCACTGGTATGTGACACAAATAAAATAAAACAATTCTCTGAAAGGCCTAAATATTTACAAAAACCCTTACTGCACAAAAAAACTTGGAACAAGACAACTGTTAGTTGACTGCTTTTTATGTAATACAGGCAGTCATTGTTTAATGTTGCTCCAAACAATGATGTTTTGCTCTACTATTGTCAAAAATCAGTGACCAAAAATTTGAAGAACTTTTCTCAAACTTGAATTAACATTGTTTCCTCAGGAATTTTAATTAATTAATTAATTACTATGAGAGAAAGTGGTCTCTGCTACATTGTTTCATCTGTGTTGCAATTTTCAGGACCACAACTCCATTGTTTAATGAGGAATTATTATAAATAAAACATCAAATAATATGGGTTATGTACAGATCACAAAGTTCATCATTATGCAGTCTCCTCCAGTACCATGTCACCTCGTCCCTCTCAGGCCCAAATATCTTCCTTGGCAACTTGTTATCAAACCTCCTCAGCCTATGGTTTTTCTTCCATGTGAGAGACAAGTTTCACACTAATATATGGCAACAGGCAATTTCATAGTTCTGTATAGTTTGATGTTTAAGTTTCTAGCAGCATATGTGCAGATGAAACATTCTGGACTGAATGGTAGCAGCCATTCCTTGAATTTAGTCTGCTCTTAATTTCCTCATGCATGCGATTCGAAATTTGCCACATTTTAAAGTGATATATTAGCTAATAAATTTGTGTTCTTTAGACAAGAATGCACTATACCTGTTTCATTTTCAATGGACTCTTGATCTTTCTCCTTATTTTCCATGACAAACTGCCCTATAACCTCAAACTTTTGGATGTAGACCATTGCAGCTTCAAAATTCTTTTTAAAAAACTTAATGCCATTTCTTCTCAGTTTAACCAAATAGTCATCTTGTCTGAGCACAGTGTTAAGATCTGGACCATCTCCACACAGCCTTTCTGCCGTCTTTCCATCAATCATTGGCCTGAAATGTTACAATATTTGTGGAAAAAAGTCAATATAACAGCAAAAACCATGTACAATATACTGTGCAAGCTGACTCAATTATTAATACTTCTAATTTGTGTTTGAAAGGTGCCTGGTGGGAATACCTGCTAGGACAGTGATTATCCTGACTAAGTCTTTGAATGGTTTTATCAGGGCCTCCATGCAAATGTGAGGTTAGTATCTCAAGCCACAGCTGCTTTCATTCAACATCCCCTCCAATTCATTTTTCACTATCCTGTCACTTAAGATTATACAGCCTGAGTCATTGACAAAACCAGAAAAGTTCAATAAATGAGGAATAAAATAAAATAAATGAAACATGTACCATTACAAGCTGTCTTTCATGTCAGAATCACTTATCCCTTGAGGATCAATTAACATTAATGTAACAGTAGAATACCAAAGATGCATAATGAGAGGACTCATGACATGGTGTGTGCAGTCATTAATGTCACTCTGATTCACTCAGTGATTTGAAAGTGTCTAAATTTACTGTGCTATAGTAAGGCCATAGCCTTACAGTAGTGTACTTACTCTGTGAAGGAACTGAACAATGGATCTGGCAGGTAAGGTTTTATTCCTGTAACAGCTTCATCCCATTGATCCATTAATTTGTTAAAGCTATAAAGGAATGCCTGTTCCGAAGGTTTGAGCACAATGTCCTCAGCATTAATGAGAACATCCACATTAAACATGGGTAACTGAAACAAATGGAAAAGAATTACGGGTTTAATAACTAACTCCAGTTTACATACCTCATTTAGATTTTTTATTTAATTTTGTAATTTTGGAATTTAATCAGAAATATTTACACAATATTGTATAAAATTTTCTCATTCTTGACCAAGTTAAGTGCCATGTCACACAGAAAGCCCCGTGTCTATAGACTAACTAATTGTTAAGGTAACGCCTGCTCAGGACTGCTGCACAGGGACAAATGAGTATGGTGTAATGGCGGAGCACTGATTAGGAGGGAAAAACCAAGAAAAGATTTATAAAAACCTGCTCCAGTAAAATGTCAACAACCATAAAACTCACATGGTTACCTGGGAGTGAAACAGGTTCTGCAACAAAAAGCCATTAGTGGTGGTGGTGGTGGTGATGGTGGTGGAGATGGTAAAGAAGATTACACAATTTTGCAGGTATTTGGGCTTCCATGTTTGGTAGTCTTTTGGGTTTTGACACTGTGTATGACTGTGGGTTGATGCTGATATTTCAGATGAACATGATGCATTCATCCTCACCACAATCCCATGTGGTGCCAAAAACCAGAAGACTATCATCTCAAGATAAATAACCTGTAAACACTTCATTTTCATTTCTTTATAGATTCTTCAGTATTCAACATACAACACATTCCAGAAATTGAAAATATGAGCCCTCCGAATCACTTATCTGTTCAGTAACATAAATGGTAATTTTCCCAAAAATATTTTGTTTTATTAGAAAAAAATTACATAGCACTTCCCTGGTAAATGTTTATATTCTAAATACACAGAATGAAGTCTTAACTGATGCCATTTCTGTGCTGTTTAAAGAAACGTACACAATCACACCAACATTTATTTTTTAACAGACAAGTTAAAGGCACCTCTGCCCTTAAGATTGCTCATACATACAAAACAGTTTTGACGTTCATGTGACCGTGCATCGTGATATATTCTTATAACAAAACCAACGAGATGCACTAATTTCTCAAATTTATTTTTGGAATAGAACTCTACATGTTTCAGACAGGTATTCTGTCCGTCATCAGGAGTCTAGTACTGTATACACAGCAATAGGTATATGTCATACAGGTTATGCTGACTGCTTGTTAGCAGGATCAGAATGTTCCATCTTGATACTCAGAAATTAGTGCATCTTGTTGGTTTTATTGTAAGAATAGAAACCACATTAATTCATAACCTCCATAATTGATAAGAGGACACCCATCCTCTGTCACACTATATTTCTTTCCCCCCCTTCCACACACACACACACACACACACACACACACACACACACAGGGACAAAGAAGTTTACAAGTGTAAAACAGGGAATGAAACTGAATTTCACTAGTACACATTTAGTCACAGTTTTCAGTATTGAGTTTAATGAATTGCCATTCATCCACAGCATTTACTTATTTACTTTTTGTTTACATAAGAATGCTGTCCATAGCGCCAATTATGTGGCATCAACTCAACAGTAAATAATGCATGAATACACACAAGCCAAATGCCAGATTGCCTTGGTAACTAAACATTGTATGGTGGCATCTAACATTTGTGGTTCCTCAGTATGGAGCTTGCTTCACATCACCCTTCTGGCACCTAGAATTGTAAGGTAGCTCCCAGATTTTTTGAAAATTTGTGCACCCCTGAAATAATGAATTGCAGACAGTGTCAAAGGAAGTGGCTGCAGACTAGCTTTAGAAATTAACTTGACACTTGCCTGGCAGGACTAACCAGATAGTAAAGTCTGTGTTTCTGCCTAAATTTTAACCAAGGCACCTCCCAGATGCAAGTCAGATACATTATTTAAACTACATTTCTTGGTCATCCAAAATAAAATTCCAATCTAAGTATGAACACTGGCAAATGGACTTTGCTTGCTGTCACATAATATCCCAATATAATCCTGTACTCTACTGTTCATCTTACTTGAGGAGTATCAGCAGGTCTTGAGTCTTCTAATTTCTTATATGTTTCAGCAGTATGAAGGAGTGTATCAGATGGCAGGAAATAGTAGTGTGTGCGTAAGGCAAGAACCAGGTCTTCCAGTGAATTCCGTGACAACACATAAAGCAAATGGAGTATCATATAGTCTGCCAAACGTATGAAACTGAAAACAACACTGTTCATAATTAGTACACTGGAAAAGAAGTCCACTTTATATTACACAAATTCCTTGAAATAGACATATGTTTATTACATATAATTCCATCTTACTGCAAACGTGACAAACATATATTATACTCTTTGATGGTTGATGTTTCCCTATATGTTTCAGCTTAAGTAAGCCACCTTCAGGGGCACTAAATCACAGAGGAGAGTAACATGCACATTAACATAACTACAGCAGTGTAATTTATGTGAGAGAATCATGTACAAAATATAAAAGCTAAAAGTCAGTACATTAATGTAATTAAAATTTTAATGTATTGACATCTGACTGTTATATTTTATACACGATTGTATCACATATTTTACGATGATGTGTATAATTATGTTGATGTATGTATTGCTTTCCTTAATGACCAAGTGTCCCTAAAGATGGATTATTTAAGCTGTAACATGCAGGGGAATATTAAACATCAGACAGTACAATACACATTTGTTTGTCACATGCAATGAGTTGGAATTTTGTATAGAAAAAGGAAGCTAACCATCTGCTGTCCACAGTAGTTTATGTACTTGTAAACTTAGTGGCTGAGATTACATAGCACCAATCATACCATTAATGTGTAATGAACCATATACAGGACAGAAGAAAAGTGTTATGGTCTTTATTTGAAGTACTAACCCAGCAACTGCATGGAAGAAGTAATAAAAACCATACAAAAACAGTCAAACTTGTCTTCCCATCAAGACCTGAAGCTGGGACTATTTCAATGCAGAAATAATAGTATATGGTAAATATGTTAACCATATTAACTGACACAACATGAATGATAAGCTTACCGTGACAACAGTACATAAAACCTCCTCTTATTGGCTTGTTCTATGCATGACATTTTCACTTTTTCTTTAGACTTTCTGCAAGCAAGCTTCTTAGTATGAGATTTAAAAATATCACTGTCGTCTGCTGCAAAACCAGTAGCTAAGAGTGCTGCATGACATGTATTATATACGACTTCCTTTGCTAGTGAATAAAATTCAGCTAATCTCTCTCTAACCACCTCCAATTTTCCCATCTAGAATCACACATGAAAACAAAACATTACATTCAAATGTACAATGCTACCTTTCTTTAAAAAATAAATACATGTTGTTAGGCTAGCTACGTTACACTCTTTATGCATTCCACATTATTCCACTCCCCAGATAAGTTGGCATAAAGAAATAATTTAAGCCAGGAACAAGACTACTTATCCATATCCTGGGTCCACTGTCATCAGTCACTGTATACCATATGAACAGCTTATAAATTCTTACACAGAAATCAATACTAGTTTGCTGGGTTGTGACACTATGTAGTTTGGCAGAAAAATATTAACATTTCAGATGCAACTGTTGCTTCAAACATCACACATCACATCTCCCGCTTAGATTTATATATATATGTACACACACACACACACACACACAAACACATTCACTGTATTTTATATCTCTAGTAGTAAAAACATTCAGTTAGGGCTGTCTCTTCAAAGATAAATTAAAACAATATTTCTCTACCAGTGGAACATTGGGATTTGGCTGTCAGGTGGGTGGAATATCATATCTTGAAAAGAAATTCTATTAATGACTGATACAATGCTGAAAATTACACATATGTTGCACTTCTTTTAAAAAATAGGAGCTTAAATTTTACTGTGATAAGACTCTACTACTGCTGATACAATGAGGAAAGGGACATAAGGTACCAGGACTAGGGGATTCAGTACATTACAACTTTACAGTGGAATTTAATATCTGTAGGTTACCACCTGCTTCATATTTGAAGTACAAGAAAACAGTAACTACGTAAAATATTCTTATCAGTTGCCAAACCACAACACAAATTATTACATATACAGGCTATAAAGACAACAAATATTCTGTAAAAATACACACCTGAACTTCTATAAATTCAAAAAGGGTATTCCCTTCCATTTTGCTAACATCTGTGAATGACATATCCACAAATGTGCAGCACATAACTTGGATATTAAAAACACCCTTTTGCAGTACTGGATTCAGTATGACATGATTTCGTCCCAATGCATCCTGTGCAATACAGAACTTTCTCCATACACAGTATTTCCTCCACACATAGAAACCCTTCCACAATCGAAATTGCTTGAATGTCTTGATCTGCAACAGAAAAATATGCACTGCACTTACTCTGCTGCTTGAAGTAGCATTCTAATGTTGCAGTTCGACAACAAATGTTAGGGTTCAATCAGCTCATTTAAATATGATTATCTACTGCACATTTTTTTTTAAAAATGTTTTGTTGACTGTTCATCTCAGTATAATCTTAGTAACTGACCAACTTAATGCACAAATTCTTTTTTTATAATAAACTTATTATAAAACAAGAATTTGTGCATTAAATTGGTCAATTACTAAAACTCTTCCACAGTACTACTTTGAAAATATTTTAATTATTTTAGCATCAGATGAAACTAAAATATATGTGTGTGCCTAAAATGTTTTGGCTCTTCCACCATTTTCACAGGCATGACAAAACTCAAAATCGAAGTTATGGGTATATGTACGAAAGTTCAACCCAAAATTTTAAAAATATTTTAAATAAATGATTTATTACCCCTCATACATGCTGAATAGCAGGCTGGGTAGGAAACTAGGAAAAGGTATGTAGTCAAACACAACTTAATCACTGAGGTGTATTTAATGACTGTGATGTAAACAATTACATGTTTCGGCCTGTATTGGCCATCATCAGGTTGTCTAGGGAACTAAAGGGCTAGCCATATGCATGTGTGCGCGCGTGGTTTAGAGATCTCTACATACGCATAGCTTGACAAACCAAATCAAAACAGGGGTCAGATAAAACACTATGAAACATAACAGATACAGATAGTAATACAAAATACATGAATATAAACTAGACAATAACTCTATTTGTGGTAGGAGGGTGTTGTTTTCGGCAGGTG
>Ga0123354_10007180_pt1 | contig 16703 bp, 14 predicted proteins | sample TergutLab28metaG_2_FD_97872 | JGI IMG/M metagenome (GOLD analysis project Ga0123354, IMG submission 97872) | Labiotermes labralis P4 segment gut microbial communities from Petit-Saut dam, French Guiana - Lab288 P4 | ecosystem: Host-associated > Arthropoda: Insects > Digestive system > Gut ...
ATATTTTAGAATCTTCTCGGCTTCCTTTTTAATCACATTTCTGTCTCCTGAGATTGCAACGTCTATTAACATACATGTTCCCTTTTCATTATCATGGATTATAATGTCTGGTTTGTTGTTGGGGATAGTTTGTCAGTTTGTACTTGTTGATTCCACAATATGGTTACCTTGCCTTCTTGACTTGTTTCTGCTGATTTTGGCACATGTTCATACCAGTGTTTTTTGTCCAGTTTACCCCTTATTATTATTATTATTATTATTATTATTCGGACGTCACAGTCGAGTGTATGTCACTCCTGTGCCTTACTGAGGAGATCACGGACTGATACCTGGACCGCGTGGACGGCTATCCTGGCCACAGGCACACCCATAATTTTTCTTGGCGGGGGCTGACCCTGAGGCTGTATATAATTTATGTTTGACTTTAAAAATTGTGTTATGGAGATCATGTCAAGATCTCCGAGCCGACGTCCGGTACGTTACAGGGAAGATTAAAACTGACTGAAGAACATAAAAAAGTTTATATTTTCGTGAGTGTTTGTTACACGTTTCAGTACTGCAATGTACTGGTCATCAGCCGATTTCAGTTGCTGATTTCGGCTGTAGCGTAGGTAACGAAAATCCTTGACATCACAGTGTCTACAAAATCTATGTTTTTTTTTTATTTCGCCGGGGGGAATGGGCTGGGTCTACAGCCCCCCCCCCCCTCTTGGGTGCCACAATGATCCTAACAGGCTTTAGAGACTTAACTCAGCACTTGCAGGTGCACAAACGCCTTGATAGTGCCTCAGATTAGATCATGACCTCTTCCTGTACAATTCTAATTCATTTTTCTCCCTGTGATTCATCTTTATATAGTCTGAACCGCATTTTTATTCCAGCAGTACGTTCGTTTAGATTTATAACGTAGTTAACGTGCAGCTTTAAGTTTCTGGAAGACAGACACTGCAAAGTGATGTACATGGATTATTTTATTAGACATTTTCTATCAGTCTTCACGAAGGCTGTTTCACGTGACGACTGGCGACGCAGCTCTGGCCGCTCTTTTAGTTCCCCGTGAGTCGGAGTGCACGTATCTTAGGTCAACATATTGTAGTTAACAGAAGCTTTTGCCTCACCACATTTAAAAATGGCGCTGGAAATCTTTTCCTTCGCCTCGTAGGCACAAGCCATATCTTTGAAACAGGCTGTTGATTGCACGTCTTGTAAGTTACAGTTTGAATTTATTATGTTCTTTTAAAAATGCGTTATGCTTCTGAGGTGTGAAAGTAGGTTGCTGATGAAGATGTTTGTGCCTAAGAGAGGGAAAATAACAGGAGACCGAGAAAATTTCATAATGAGAAGCTTCATAATTTGTACTGCTCGCTAAATATTATTCGGACGATCAGATTAACCATTATCCTGCTAACGTGGAGAATATGGTGAGGTTCTAATAATGCCAGCACATGACAGATGGGATTTAATTCGGCGTTTAAAGGGTTAATGAGAGTGGAGGGCGGGGCATGCGGCATGTATGGGAGAGAAGTTTGTACAAGGTGAAACTTGACAGAAATAACCACATGAGAGGCCTAGCGTAGATGGGAAGATAGTATTAAAATAGATTTTAAATAAATACGACATGATAGTCTGAATTGGATTCATCTTGCTCAGGCTAGGCACCAGTGCCTGGTTGTGATGTACATGCTAATGAACCTTCGGGTTTCATACAGTGCGGCGAATTTCTTGACACCGACAGTGCTCCATAGAATTAGATGTTTAGTTGTAAGTAAAAGAAAAAAAAAGTGACGATTTAAAAATACCAATTCTGAAAAAGCGCAGGGCGAAGCTTACGTATGTGCAAAAATTATCAGGGAACTACAGTTGAAAAAAAACTAAGTCGAAGACAGTAAAAGAGGGCTGAAGAAGATCTGGCTGACAGTATCAGATTCTTTAAACTGATGTTAGTAGATGCGTAGAAATACAAGTGAATTATTCATGCTGGGGCAAAGCGGCCGAGGAACATGTCTTGGGTGGCAAGAACCAGGGAGAGAGTCGACTGTTGTGCTACCCGTAACGGCTGAATTCGAAGCGAGTTTTATTTGCGTTCATCCAGGAAGAAATGTGGGCAGCAGTTGGTTTCTCTTTCGATTGGCCGCTGCAGTGATCACTGAACCGAATGAAACAATCGAGCAAAACGAAGAATCTGTTGCGAGATTCGAGATTCCCACTGGTGTGCTGCTGAAGATTAAGTCGTGTCGGATGGTACGCCGCGTCGATTGGTAAATGTAAAGTCAGTGATATTTCGAAAGATCGTAATGCCTTGAGTGGCCAGACATTCCAAGGACTTCGAAACGTCGGTAACTGTTCACCAGTCGACACTGCGTAACATTCCAGAAGAATTCACGGAACAACCTCGGAAGCCTCGGTTAAATGCGAGAGTGATAATGAATAGATCTTAGAGGGTAAATTACCTCTTGTTATTGAACGACCGCAACCAAACTTACAGTGTTTATAGCGCATGCTTGGAAAGTGAAAAGTATGAAGTTGAAGGAAATTTCCTCCGTTATAAGCCGAGATACAGACGAAAGCGTACTTTGCTGTCCAAGTAAAGTGCCCTTCATTATTGTCCGATCGCAACCAAACTTACAGTGTTTATAGCGCTTGAGCGGACATTTTTAAGTATAAAGATTCGAGGAATTTGCTCTAGTAGAAGCCGAGATACAGACGAAAACGTACTTTGCTGTACATGAAAATTTATGAAGTGGACTGATTCATCTGACTCTGTATTGGACCTAGCGGTTAATGTAGTTAATAAAGTGGTGAACCGTGGTGTATTTGGAAGCGAGAGTTAATTGATTCTCCGCTCACCACCTAGTAGTCCTAGCCTTCGAACCGTTTAGGCCACTCCCTCCATTATGAATGAAGTATTTTATGGCTTTGCAAATCTCCGTTGGTGGTTTTACTTTCAGTTTAAAACTGACCTTGAACTAAGTTCTGAGACGTTACGAAAGCAGTGCCAAGATCTTTCCATACTTGTAGTAGTTGTACTTCTTTTATTTAGGTTTGTTGTGGATGCGAGGCATTTGCGAGTTTGCGTGGGTTGTGGGGAGCCTTTGTGCAACTCGTCTGTATTCTGGTAGCAGAGACGGTTACTGAATATGGCTAGTGCCGTTTCATATTAGGTACAACTGGGAAAGAAAAACAACACACAGACGTGTGACCATGACAAACCAGATGTTAGGTGACAAAGAGCGTAGAGAGCCGCAGTTTCCGAATGTGATCTTTGTTGTCTTCATACATACATACATACATATATACATTCCATAGGTCCCTGAGGCTGTCACCAGACAATGGGATGTGGAACATGTCAAAAACATACAAAAGCATACAAGACATAAAATTATTATAGTGTAAGAATTGACACATTCATGTAAGTCAGTAATACATATCATCTGCACATGCAAAAAATTTGTCCACAGAGCAAAAGGAGTGTGCACATAAAAAGTTTTTTAGGGCTACTTTAAACTGTAGCTTTTCATTCCTAAGGCATGTAATACTTTGTGGTAGGTCAGTCATTCAGTTGCCTTCATTGTATTGCTGACAGAATTAACAAGACAAGAAATTCACGTATAAACACATGTAACAGTGAGGCACATTCACGTAACCATTGTTGCCATGAAAAAGTTGTTAATATTACATATTCTGTGTGTGTGTGTGTCTTTTAGTTATCCAGAAATGCAATGCGCATGTGCCGTATGATATCTCTGGCCTGTCTGGCTCTTCCACATTTCTCCACATTATTTCATAAATGGCACAATATTTAGAAAGAAAGTTATTGAACACAAATTATGTTTTAAATTTGTCTTAAACTTGTGTCAGAAACATTTCTCATTCTAAGAAGAAGTCAACGAGATATTATTATAATTTTAACATATGTCTTAATTAAAATTATTCTTGTCAGGTATTAATAAAATCTGAATTTTCTCGACAAATCTTCGAAAAATCCTCATATCTGATTTCATTAAAATTCCTCCAGTGGTAGTCGAGTTCTTCCATGTGGATGGACAGACAGGCAGACATAACAAAGCAAATTGTCGCTGTTCGCATATTTGTAAACGTGCCTAAAAACGGCATCGATTGCACTCAGTAGGCCTAAAGCTAATGAAGAGGCATGTGAATATTTGTCCGACCACCATTCCAACCCCATATTTTTCTCCAAAAGTCCTGTAGTACTTACTGGGTTTGAGCAATATTAAGTATTAGTCAGTGATTCTTTTTTGACAAAATTGGATTTTGGTGGTACATGTAATCAAAATTGAAATTTGTCATTTAAAAAGCTCTTTGTCCAAATAACTAATACATACAGTAAAGCATAGTCCTATACTGATTATTTTTCAGGATGATCCCCCTCATACCTGATATTTTAGGAAATTAATCAGATTTTATAAGAAAAGTTATGAAATTGATTAGTATTAAAATTAGATTTTCTGTCTACTTCTATTGTAGGTTCCAAATGCAAAACTGCATAACATGCCATTTGTCATTTGGGAGATAAAAGATACAGATGGACAGACACCCTCCCCATACTGCATTTCATTTATGTACTTAATGCAGAGTACACATAAAACTCGGTGTGAAGAGACATGTATAGTATTAGATCACGTTAACCATTATTAGGACTTGTAATACTTGTAAAGAGTTATGTTACTTGCTACATGAGCTGCTGCTTGAATAACATTATGTAAGAAACCGGATGTGTGCATTTTAATATCAGTACTACACAGCTTTCATTCTGTCAGGTTTGTGGGGCAAGTGGGATTAAATGTGAGTCTCTATCTTATCTGACTGTAGGAGAAGTGGAGGTGGCAGTACTCTGACCGCAGTATTGACTACTGCTGGGTGCTGAGAAGGAAGAGTATTATTATTAATGCTGTCGATCTGAAAGAATAAATAGCTATGGAAACAGATGTTAACCAAGATTTGGAAGATTACTGGAATGAGTACAAAGTTTTACAGCACACAAAATTGCTGGATGGTTCTTTGGAAGAAGGTGAAGATTATGGGTCTCGAAGCTGTGATGGTAAGTTTATAATTTATATAAATATTTATAAATTTCTTATTACATATATCAGTAAAAATCTGTGCCATACATCTGATGTAATTGCGGCTTTTTTTAATGGCATAATGGGAATCTACATGCTAGAAAATAGTACTATTGGCAGGACAAAGTGGGGCTGTTTGGAAGTGACTGCAGACTGGAGTGCCTTGCAGAAAAGAGCTATGTATTGGAAAATAGACCAGTGGCTATAATTTTTTCGTGATGATTGGGTATATTTTATAAATTAATTTAAAAAGTGAACTAACATAATTAAACCAATAATTTGGACAAAGTGTTGTAGTTCTGAGTGGTGGTATTGAAGGTGACAAGATGAATTAAACCGGTTCTGAGGTCACCAGACTCAGTTTTTTGTACCCACTGAGAGGTGTAATATTTAGGGATAATAAACATATGTAGCAGGTTCCCCAAAACTTTAAATGCTGTTTATATCTCAATGTTTATTGTATTGTATTTATTTTTTGCAATTACAACATGTTCTCTTTACTAGCTACAATAAAATAAAAATGTATAAGGAGTTGTATTATAAACTTTATATGAATATTGTTGTGAACTGGACTGACAGTTTTGTTTTATTCCTTACATTACCCTCTGCCGGGGTTCACAAGCAAAGATGTGTCATGTCATCATTGAGATTTAAACAAGGTTTTAATGTGAATGCTACGAAATGTACAAACAGCTATCGCCACTGGACATTTCACAACACTTGGTCCTGATTTGATTCATATGGTAAATTAATCAGTTAAATAAATCTGGCATTCCTAACATATTGACATACCACTGTAAAATTAGTCATGTATTTGGAAGAAGAGAAGTGAAAGGTAAAGTTGGCCCAGTGCATGTCATGAAGGCCTATATGCCTGACCAGTAGGTGGAGTGAGTGGTTAGACACAAGCTCTCGCCACTTTATCACAGAGGAAAGAGGCCAGTGTCCACAGTACATGAATGTTAAGGCTATGAAATGTGCATAGAGGAAAGAGTAGTTTGGTACTCTTGTACTGACAGTAGGTTGGCTGGCTGCTTTTACAAGCCAGGATGGCTTGTTGTTGCATATCTGATAGGGAAGGGAATCTTTTTCCATTTCTCCCACATCTGTACCAACCAAGTAGTCCACCCAGCTTCTTGTCCAGTGAGCATCATGGATTATTTACATAGAGGTAAATCAGTACTGTGACTAGTAATGAATTTAGATTCACCTCCACTGCCTCGCTACACCTTTATGGCATATTGTTTACCATTTTAGCTGTTTCTACATGTTATTTGTGTTGTCAGAGGGTGAGCAGGAAGCAGAATGGCTCCGACTGGCAGGTCTGCCACAGCTGACGGCATCGTATGAACAGGGATGTGAACTGCCAGAGAGTGAGTTGGATCCTGCACTGCGCCTCCTGCCACCTCACCACGCTGAGGCAGTGCGACGTCGTGTCAAGACACTAAATTTAACGGTGCGACAGAGAGGGCGCCAGCACCGCTCCCGTGCACGCAAGCCTGACATCAGGGATGTCTTCCGAGATGTAGAGGTACATAAATTATGTTTGTTTGCATTCTTTAAAATGTACTCCTTGTTGGGCACTCTGCAGGTGTATTCATGTAATGCTTGGTAAGGCAGTGTGGTGATCAACATTGGTGGGGCAGAGGAAGATAAAAAATATGGATGCAGAAGACAAATACAGCTTTTATTGGACTTTACTGAGAGTAATAAGTTAGGAATATATACACTGCAACAAAGTTGAGATCTTTTAGATGTAATGTCAAGTATGGGTGTGAAACATGGAAGGTTACCAAGAGAATCACAAGGAACATGCATTTATAAATACATACCTTAGGGAAATTTTTAAGATGTCTTTGTTAAGCATTATCTCAAATGAAGAATTTATTGAGGCATGGACAAAAGAAGCATTGACAGTGCAAATCAAACTGTAGAAATGGAAGTGGATCACACACACTGAGGAAGCATTTTCATGCCATAGAGAAATAAGTTTTGATTTTTGTAAGTAACACACCAACAAATGTCCATATATAGTCTCTAATAATCTAAAATTTACGTTAAAACACTTAAAACGATCCTACATGTTTCGATCATATGATCATCCTCAGGGATGGAACAAAGTATGCTCCCAGAGGATGATCGTATGATCGAAACATGTAGGAGCGTTTTAAGGGTTTGTTTTAAGTGTTTTAATGTAAATTTTAGATTATTAAAGACTATATATGTGCATTCTTGGTGTGTTACTTAAATAAACTACAAAATGCATGGTACAACAATAAAGATAAATAAGTTTTGAATTGAAACCTCCAAGGACATCATAGAAGCAGAAGACTGAGAAGGAGCCGGGAAAATGCAGACAGCTATTCAAGTCCCAGGTGGGATTCAAACCTATGATCCCAATGGTTTAGGCAACATGAGACTGTATGTGCTGTACAGTATGCAACAGCAAGAACTGGCCTTTATCTTTAGACCAAATGAAAATATATGTAATATTTCATAATACCAGTGGGTATTTATTGGAGAAATTATTGGAAAAATTCATTTCTGTTGTGCCACCACAGCTCTCCAGATCATTTGAAACTGTTTTAACATTGATATATGTGTTATTTCCTGTCTGCATGTTGTAAGAAGTTTATTTTTGTTTCTAGAATTCAAGTACTGGCACCAGATCCCGAAGTGCTACACCGGATTCTCTAGATTTGGACCATCCTGGTTCTGAGGATGTGGGACCTCCCAGTCCTCCCTTACAATGGCATATACCCAAAGGCACAAGCGTTTTGAACTCGGGGTCTGGGCCACAAGAATGGGGAAACAACTCTGGCTCTCCAACCGCAAGCTAGTGAGTAAATTTGTCATTACTTTGTTACTGTGAAGTGTATGTATACTGAATTTTGGTCTGTAGCAGATATATGTATCTTACACCATCATTTTTCTGACCTTTTGTTTTCAGTAGAATATACCAGGTGGTGCATTTAAAAGTAGCCCATGTCAGTTGTACAAATGTGACACATTCAGAAGTAGAGGAAATTGTTGTTGTCAAAATAGTACCTTTAGCATGCATGAACACTCCAAAGAAATTAGCAGGAATATATCATATCATTATGACAACAGTATGTACATACATAAACTTGACAAATATACTCACAGTATGAAGCGGCACTGCAAGTATTGGCTAATTTTAAGTGCATCACCTGTCATAACTCCTACTTTAATGCAGAATTTTTCTTAAAAAAACACACTGCATTGACATGTGGTTTCATGACTATTTGTATTGATTTTTTACCAGACTGACACAGGCGTGATATTCTGAATCCATCTGTAACAATAAAAAACTTGCCAGACACTTATCCTGCATGCCTCCTCAGTTTATACGGTTAAACTAGAATTTGAGAAAGGTACCTGAGTTGCAGTTTGCCTCTGTACCTTGCATAATATCTTTCATGTACCTGAGTGAGTGAGAGTGAGTGAGTGAGTCACGCCCCAGCTGCAGTGGCAACCATTGTTACTAGCCAGCATGTGATGGGTACATGGCTAGTCTATTAACAATGCTGTATGAACTACTGCATTTACATTGTGTTTCATGACATTTGGTAGGATGTGACTGTGAATGGTTAATCACAAAGTAATGGTTTGTGGGCAGAAATGGACCATATTCTGTGTACCATGGTCTTTTCATGCAAAAACTGAAGAAAACAAACTTGAAAATTGTCACCACCCTTAATGTGACTTTTCAGGATTCAGTGTGGGTTAGCATTATACCCTGTGATACTGTAAATGTGAGCACGTGTAGTCAATTTTCATATAAGTAACTGTTTTGTACACAGTATCAATTCAGCTAGTCCAAGAAGCCATGCAGTTAGACCAGAAAAAGATCATCTTTATGGCAGCGATTCCATAGATCAAGTCCATGGACAACCCAGTGGATCAGCTGGTCCTCCTGAGCTGTTCCGTCACGTTGGTAGTAGGGCTGGTGGAGGGAGACGAGCTGATGTTGCCTGTGACACAGGTAAGTTCTGTCTTACACAAGTGCCTTTCAGTAAGCTATGTTGATGCTGGTTCATCCATTTCTTCTCTTTGGCATTCTTTCCTGCAAGGGGTTAGTCAATACATGAAATGTTTTACATGTGTCAGTCATCTCACTTGTTTTATCTTGTGCCTCATTTTCCGTAGTTTAATACTGTCATCCACTTGTTTAAATTATCCCAGTATCAGCCATCTATTAGGTATTTTGCCTCACCTTACAGCTTCAGAGCTCTTCTGAATATCTTATATGTCCATCTTAGATAACTACAAAAAAACCAAACCCCATCTGCTTATCTCAGTCTTAGCATTTCTTTGGTTCTCAGAAACTATATCCATTGCTAATGTTTAATTTTTCTGTTTCTATTTGTTTCTGAGTCTTTCACTCTGATGGATTTATATGTATGTCAAGCACGTCTTATTTAATTATACTTTATACTATCTTGAGGCTCCCACATTCCACAGCTGGTTCATTCACAATGTATAAAAATTGTGAACTCAACAGTAATTGTTTCTTGTGTTGGTCTTACCTGCATTCCTCCATTGTCTGAGATATATCTGATATACTCTATGTGTCAGAAGTTAGCATACACATTTAGTATTCATGTGGCCGTGGGTTCAGTTTGAACAGCAATAAAAGTATATGTCATTATTGTTACAACCAGTCATATCAAGGCTGGAGAAAAGCCAACTCCTGAAACATACATGCACACATCCCTGAATACAGTTGCAGTACTATTATGATGAATTGACCTTTATCACATACGTTTAGGGAAACATGAATTTATAATCTATTGTGCATTTTGTCTCGTATACTTTTATGACCTGAAGTGAACTGACCATATACATAATTAATATATCTGCTAACAGAGGGCATTCAGATGGTGGGATACCAGCGTCTTGGTATCCACTTACCTCGACCACGAGAGAAGGTTCCTTCTGGTAGTGACCCCACTTCATCCACAGACTTTGTCGAGGATGCAAAGTCTTCCAAGGTGGCTGCAGCAACCCTCTTCAGTAGCCATGCAGGCAGATTGGCAGATGGGAATGAAAAATTACTCAAGTGAGTTTCTAGTATAATTTTATAATGGATTCAGTAGAAACCTGCCACAAAAAACTTTTGAGACGTATGTTTGGTCCCAAGTACAGATTTGTAGTCTTGGGGTAGATTGTACAAATATAATAAGTGTTCTTGAGTGCCTTCCTTAGAGGCCTGAGGATGTTAAAGACAATCTGAATATCAGTACATGATGTGTGATTTCAGGCTTCCACCACAAAGTAGATGAAAACTGCACTCTTCTGGGTTCTTATATAGCAAGTAGTAATTTCTTGTTGATGTTTTGGGTCAACCTATGTGCAAGAAATTGTCACTACTCACTGCGTAATAACCCAGAAAAGCACAGGTCTCACAATACATGCATTATTGCCTGCTTGGTCTAATGTGCACTCATTAGTCTTATTTCTTTGATTCTGGTTCATGCTGTTGCTCCATGTTTCTTCACTCTCACTCACAGCAGCCAGATTGCTATTGACACATTCCATTTATATCCTTAGATATGTGTATGAGACTCAACTAATAAACTTACTTCATTTGATTGACAGTTGTGTAAATAGTGGCTGAACCACAACTACCTGACATCTTACTTCACTAACTTACTTACTCCATGGTGCAGAGTCCTTCCTGAGAAGCTAACTAGTTTGCAGCTAGTCAAGAAATTCCCCGCATTTTATGGAACCCGAAGGTTCATTACCGCACTCACAAGCCTCTGCCACCCGTCCCTATCCTGGGCCAGCCCAATCCAGTCCATATATCCACAACCCACGTCCTGAAGATCCATCCTAATATTATCCACCCATCTACGTGTAGGTCTCCCCAGTGGTCTCTTTCTCTCCTGTTTCCCCACCAAGACCCTATACGCTCCCCTCTCCTCACCCATATGTGCCACATGCTCAGCCCATCTCATTCTTCTAGGTTTTATCACCCACACAATATTGGGTGAGGAGTACAGATCATTTAGCTCCTCGTTATGCAGTCTCCTCCTTTCCCCCGTTACCTCGTCCCTCCTAGGTCCAAATATTCTCCTCAACACCATATTCTCAAACACTCTTAGCTTCCTTTCCTCCCTCAGTGTCAGCGACCAAGTTTCACACCCATACAAAACAACCAGCAAAATTATAGTTCTATGTATATAAATCTTTAAATTTTTGGATAGCAACCTAGAAGACAAAAGATTCTGCACCGAATGATAGCAGGCATTTCCTAACCTCAATCTGCTCCTAATTTCTTCTGGAATAGAATTTTGATGTGTTAATGTTGTTCCTAAATATTTAAACTCTTCCACCCTCTTGAAGGTACTATTATTAATCCTCACACTGTGATTTCATCCTGCATTCTGATCTCGAGACATAACAATGTACTTAGTTTTATCCGCACTTATTTCCAGTCCAGTCTCCCCAGTAGCAGCTACTAAAGCTTCTGCGTTTTCCTTTAGCGTATGTATACTTCCTCCCAGTATATTAACATCTTCGGCATAAGCCAGAATCTGATGTGTACCATTTAGTTTCAAGCCATCCTGGTTTACCTGAACCCTCCTAATGGTGTACTCTAAAGCAAAGTTGAAAAGCAGTGGCGATAGAGCGTCTCCTTGTTTCAAACCATTCCTAATAGGGAACCTGTCAGACACATTCTCGCCTACCCGGACTGTGCTATATGTTTCAGTCAGACTCATCTTAATTAACCTTACAAGTTTCCTAGGGATACCAAACTCAATGAGAATCTTATATAAGACCTCTCTCCTAACTGAATCATAAGCTTTCTTGAAGTCTATAAAGAGCCGATGAACTTCTTCATTGTATTCCCATTTTTTCTCAAGCATTTGGCAAATGCAGAATATATGATCGATAATTGACCTGTTGCGTCGAGAGCCACATTGATGGTCCCCGATAATTTCCTTCGCATATGGAATTAACCTTGAAAGCAGGATGTTGGATAAAATTTTGTAAGTGGTTGGCAAAAGTGATATGCCTCTATAATTATTACCATCTGTTTTATCCCCCTTCTTATGAATGGGTACTATGATCGACTCCTTCCACTCTTCAGGCAATTCCTCCTAATTCCCAATAGAAGTAATAAGTTTATGAATCTCCAAGAAAATTGTTCTACCCCCTGCTTTAATCAGTTCTGCCGGTATTTGATCAATACCTGGCGATTTGTGACTTTTAGCTTGTCGATAGCCAACTCAAACTCATAGGCACTTGGCTCAGGTACTAGTGGTTCTGCTGTTTGTATTTCTGTCTGCCGAACATCCTTAACCCCATGCACATTGAATAGCTGGGAGAAATAGTTCCTCCACCTAGCCACAATACTGTGGGAGTCTGCAACCAGGTCACCTTTCTTATCCTTTACTATATTGCATCTAGGCTGGTACCCCTTCTTAAAGTCATTGATGCCTCTATACAAGTCCCTAATGTTTTTGTTCTTACTGTTAGTTTCAAGTTCCTCAATTCTAGCTCTCAGATATGCCTTCTTTTTTTCCCTAAAATGTCTGCTAACTTCATGTCTTACATTGTTCAGATTATCTACATTGCTTTTGCTTGGATCCTGTACTCACTGCATTTTAGCCCACTTTCTTTGATCCAAAAAACCTAAACATTCTTCATCAAACCAGGGTTTATGCTGCTTCAATTCGCATAGACCTAGACTGTCTTTCACTGAGGTTTTGATATTCTCTTTAATGTTCTCCCAAGCCCTATGTATGTCCTTACCACCTCATAAGTTCTCCAAAGCTACAAACCTATTTGTAATCTCAATCTGATACTGTTTCCTAACCTCCAGCTCATTTAGCTTCCTCAGGTTAAATCTTTGCCTATCTAATAGTGACCTTTGTTACATTAGGGGAGATCGTGTGTCTGTTTCACGTAGCCATAGCAGTTTGTACAGCATTGACAATGACACTGATGCAGTAAGCCAGCAGAGGGCAGCAGCAATGCCAGTTTCACATCATCCTGGATCTCAGGATCGTCTTGGATATGAGGAAATTTGCCAGAGAACTGCAATTCCCAGTCTTGAAAACATCAACAACATTCGAGGGCAGGTAAAAGTATTTGACAACTGCATGAAACCATTCCTGAGTACATGATGATCTAATATAAAAATGTCTTTCTATATGACTTGTAGAGAGCTCCATTGGTAAAGTGACTGACTGTGTCCTGGGTCACCAGTATTTGATTTGTGGTAGAAGGAAGTGGGACATTTGTTTGTCACCAGGTACAGACCAAGTCCTGTGAAGCCTCCCATACAATACACACTCCCATGGATGATGTGGTTGAAGTGAGAAACTAACCTCACCTCCATGTAATAATGAAGTTAAGAATGGGTGCAGCCTTACTTCCATTCTGCCATGCTGCTAGAGAACTTTACCTTTGTTTTGTGTGAGGAATGGGAAGTATATCTTCTCCTGTCATATTTTTGTAACTATTATTGTAACATTTCTTTCAATATTATTCACTGAAGACAGTGTGACAGAGTATAATGTTCCTTATCTGTTTGCATAATTGCTTTATTGTGTTCTGTGCATAACAAGCATGATATAACAGGGGAGTTCACTGTGTGGTTATCAGCTTGTTTTATTGCCAGAATGACTCAGTAGATTTAGATGAACTGTTAAGTAAATCTGATTTTAATTTATATTGATTTACTGCAAACTCTACTTTTTTAAAATCTTAAATGAAATGTTGCCAAATTTATGAAAGAAAATTGTTCACATTGCAGAATTTTGTACTAGACTTTTGGAACTAGAGAAGAAATCATTTTTGGTTCATGTATCACACATTAGTCATTTGAAGATTATGTAACTTTTATGACTTGAATACATTCAACACACCTAATTGTAATTGTTTTTTTGTAGCCTGGGATGTCAATATATTCAGACCCTAGGCTAGTTGGCAGAACTTGGATAGAATACATGGGAGAAGGTGACCTTCCAAAGCTGCAGTCACCACTGCTTCTTGAAGTAACTGCTTTGCTAGATGACAGTGGCATTACTTTCCGGAAACGTAAGCCACCGAGAAGGAACCGGAAAGAAGGCAAGTATCTATTTTGACATTGCAAAATTTTGCTGCTGCAATGGCGTTCCATTTTATCCCTTTGGCTGTTCGCAAAAAGATTCTTATTTTTCTCTGTGATCACCAAAATGGTAAATGTCTGATAACCCTTGTCAATTATGTTACTGTCAGTAAGTTCACCATCATAGTGGCTTCGGTGATCTAGGGTTAGCGTGCTGCCTTTAAGTACCCAAGTTCGCGGGTTCAAACCCGGCTGAAGCCGTCAGGATTTTTCTGGGCGAAAAAATCCTCAGCACGCCTTCCTTTGGAAGGGAAGTAAAGTAGTGAGTCCCATGTCGCAGATTTGCGGCATGTAAAAGATCCCTGAATTGACGTGGAAGTCACAGTCTCAGGCAAAATTACCAGTTAATTCTCGCCCACATAGTTCCACCTTTCGCTACTAGGATCTCTCGCGTCGTTGTGGACATGGGGGGTACCTGGCGGCGAACGTGGGAACGTCCAAACAGGCGGGGGGGGATAGGGTGAGTACAATAAGCCTATAGGCTGCAGTACATCTGTGGCATTAGCCACGGGCCCTACTGAAGAAGAAGAAGTTCACCGTCATTATGTGCTTCCTCACTAACTACTGAACAGATTTTGTTTACTTTCTGTTTTGGTGGTCTAAATCAGTGGTTTTTGGACACATCTAATTATTATTTCTGTTGGTCTAACATACCAACTTTATATGAAGCTGAGATGAAACTTCATTTGTGCAAAAATTCTCGATCATGTATAAAAATTTTTGTTTAAAACAAACTGTAGTCCTTATTGATAATTATGAATTCTTGTTCAAAACATTGTCAGTGTCATGAATATATTTAATGAAATACTGAAGAATTAATTTAATCTGTCACCCATGGGACTGGACATTTGCCAGATTATCAGACAGTATTGATTCTGACCTAAGTTCTTACAGGTAATTTTTCATTATTGCTGCATACTTGGGCAGTCCAACTAATCAGAGGAGCATTCTATTCAGATATCTTCTTCAGCTGCCAGTTCTTTAAAATTTCACAGCCAGTCCTCAGAGTTTTCATCAGAAAATATCTTAGCTCCTCCAGTTATCCTGGGCCCAATCATGGACTTTCCTTTGGAACACATTGCTGAAATCACTTATACAACACTCTGTGAATTTAAATAAATTTGGGCTCATTCAATGCCTGTTACTTGGGAAAGCCCTTCATGCTTTCTCATGATGTCATAAACGATCATAATTGGTCTATCTGTTTCTTTATATCATAGATACGGAATGATCCTATATCGTTAGAAGCCATATTTTCTCTTCAGCCTTTTGCCATCTTCACGGCTCCTAATTTTTGCACATTTCTATGGAATTGTTAAAGTTACGTGTTTCTCCTGTCCAGCAGTAGCTCGTTTGCTCATCCTTGGATCTTCTGAAGCAATTACAATAGCTTGATGGGCTCAGTAGAGTCTGTTTAACCCAAGATAAATTCATGGTATCTGTACATTTCTTGCAAGTTACCAACAGTGAAACTTGCAGTCTTGGGATCATTTTGCTAAAGCGCTTACTAGCAGGAGTTACAGATTAGGAATTATACTGTGCAAGGAAAATAATTATTGACTGTGCAGTGTAATATCTGTTGTGTAATGAGCCTTGTAAAATTATTTGGAACAGAGTGATAAACTTCTATCTGTAGTAAATGAATGACAGGGAGTCCAGCGTCAAAAAGGTCACATTAGAAAATACATTTAATGTTGCAGCATGTAATGCTGATATTCCCCATGTATAATTACTGGTTCTCTTGTTCTGACTTCTTATGTGTGTCATAAACAGCGGTAAAGTACAACTGTACATGTCGTCACCATCTTCCTCCATGGATTAGGTCATTTGACCTGTTCCGGCATCGAAGCATTGTCATCATTTCCTGGGGCCTCCATGGTCTCTTCTCCCTCGAGGTTTGTAGTTGAGGGTGTGTTTTAGGAGTCTGGTGTTGTCCATTCTTTCAAGGTGGTTGATCCAGTTTTGTTTGTATTTGAGTCTCACGTCTTGTATTCCAGAGATCTCTAATTCTTTCCTTATGACTTTGCTTCTTATTTTATCCAGTCTTGTGTATCCCGTAACACTTCTTAGAAAGCACATCTCTGCAGCTTCTAGGCAAGTCATGTCTCTTCGTGGTTACCCATGTTTCGCTGCCATAGATTAGTGATGGTCTAGCTACAACTTTATAAAATCTCATTCGGGTATCTGTACGGATTTTCTTTAAGTGCTTTCTTATAGTACCGCTGTTATCAAGACATAATATTGGTTGAACAATCTGTTCCAAAAATGGCTGGTTTAAACAAGATATAAATTATTATTATTAAAAGTAACACCACAAATTAAGTTTACATGTTATTACAATCACTATATCACTTTTAAACTTGTTAAATTGTCCTTTGCATTTGCAGTTTATGCTCTAATATCAATTATTAACTGAGTTTAATGTTGTGTAATGTAGTATTATGTTACAACACTTACACACGCAAGCTCATTTAACA
>Ga0123354_10007181_pt1 | contig 16703 bp, 7 predicted proteins | sample TergutLab28metaG_2_FD_97872 | JGI IMG/M metagenome (GOLD analysis project Ga0123354, IMG submission 97872) | Labiotermes labralis P4 segment gut microbial communities from Petit-Saut dam, French Guiana - Lab288 P4 | ecosystem: Host-associated > Arthropoda: Insects > Digestive system > Gut ...
AACAGCTGTTTATGTACTGACGTTTTGTTTTGTACTTTCCTCATAGTTTCGGGCCTGCTGGATCAGTTTGTAAAGCTGCAGTCAGCAAGTTAACACATTTAAATCGACAGAATGAGGTGCTGATTACTGTTCTGACAGGTTAAGGCTGTATAATATTTCTGACATCCCATATGACGGCAAATCTTGTGAGCCCTGAACGTAAAGGAACAGTTGTTTCAGATCTTGACAATTGATATGGAGAATTTTGTACTCTGGAATTTCCTAATTTGCACTTAGTCTTTGAGAAACAGCTGAAAAGCTTCATGTTAACTCTTACTGTCAGAGACGTGCATGCCGTGGAACAGTATTGGACTTATTTATTGCCATACGCATTATGTACAGTACAGGCAGTAAATAATAAATTATCTATATGCACTCCTTGTCTGGACTGTTTATTCAAACAAATTGGTTTCCATGGTATCGCAGGGATGGCTTGAGTGTCCTAACCAAAATCAATATTTTTCAATTGATTACCTGTGCTTTGCCATATCTTGTCTAGATGGAAGCACTGTGAAATATTTCAACCTGCATATGGTAAGTGGTTTGTATGAATGTACTTGCTGTGCTTGAAACATACTTCTGTGTTTTAAATTGCACTGTGCAGCTCAGTAAGTATAGTGTATCATCTGTATGTTTTCTCTTTTCTGTTTGATGTGCTTGTAAGGATGTGTAATGATTATATGGTACATTTATTAAGGTGTCTTAAGCAACTTCGAGTTACAGTATGTTTTCCTATTTTTATGTTGTTAATCTACAGAGGTGGTGAGTTAACACATATGTGACTGTGTAACATACTGACCCATAAGACACAACTTGAAGAGTCCCAGCAAAGTAAGAAATACTTGCCTGATTTTTACATTTTTGTTTAAACAACAAACTTCAGTGTATCTTTATCGATGCACCGTGCATTTCGTAGAATCATGTAATCAGGACACTAACCAATGCACATACATAAAATTTTTTACATTAAAACATATAAAATCGCTGCAACATGTTTCGATCCTAAGATCATCTTCAGGGAGCTACACTGTTCCTTGCTAAAGTCACATTTTTAAAAACACTCACTGATTAATTTCCTTATATTAACCTGGTGCTGTGGCAGCATGTCTAATATAAAATATATTTATTAAGTAGATTATTATTATTATATTCTTAGATTGTTACTATATTATCTAATCTTACTATATTGTTTTGACAATCTACTTAATAAATATATTTTATATTACGGACATGCTGCCACAGCAACCAGTGCTTTTAAAAATGTGACTTTAGCAAAGAACAGTGTAGCTCCCTGAAGATGATCTTAGGATCGAAACATGTTGGAGTGATTTTAAACGTTTTAATGTAAAGAATTTTATGTATGTGCATTGGTTGGTGTGGTAATTAAATGAAACTTCTGTGTATTTTGTATTCCTAACTAATAATTTACCATTTTGATGGGCACTTATTCATATGGATTTATTTAATTTGAGTTTGTGCATCAGATATCAATATATTCCCTGCTTGTGAACTGAGCACTGGAGTATCTACCTAGCATGAATGATGACTGAATAAGGTACATAACAGGAATATCATTTTGGTAGTAGGGAGAACAATGCATTTTGTTTTGTTTTGTAAACTTCACTTCTGAACTCATTTTTTGAAACCTGTGTGTATAGTTGCATTAGAATTTAACATACAGTACAACACTGGAACTTTAAATATGACTTTCTGGGCTTATATATTTTTAATTTGGATAAATTTGTGTTTCACCAATAATGTCAATCATAGATGTGTCATCAGAGGCTTTTGACAGTACCATGAAATCAAGAAGTAGTGTGACATCAAGTGTACTATGGGCCCAGTTCAAATGATGTATGTAATTTTTATAACAATAATATATGATAATGTGTGCATATACTCTGTGGAAACTAATGGGTGTTAACACCCTTAATCAGATCAATATGAAATGTAGTTAGGCATTAATATCACAGTAAGTTATTTGTTATTCTCAATATCAGTGTACTAGCAATGCACATTCTTTTAATAAAACTAACTAGTTGCACTAATTTCTCAAATTTATTTTTGGAATAAAACTCTACATGTTTCAGACTTCCTCTTTCCATCATCAGGAGTTTTTCACTGTACACACAGCAATGGTATATGTCATACAGGTTTGCTGAGAAATTAGTGCAACTAGTTAGTTTTATTATAAGAATTTATCACGATGCACAGTCAAATGAACGTCATATTAGCAACACACAGTGTATCTCATTTATTTGATTTGACATCATTAATGAAGGGTATACTTGCTCCTTAATTCACCCACCTGTATGTCATACTGGTTGAAGACAGTTACAACTACATAAGAACTAAATATTGAAAGGGGGTTTGGGAAAAAATGATGGTATTTACAGGTACAGTACAGTGCAGTTCAGGGAACTGACATTAAATGTTTGGTAACTAATGAACAAAATACAATGGATTGCAATAAATATATTACAGGGAAGTTCTGAAAGAGTTTAATCATGTAGTTGGCCCATCTGATACATCTTCAGTCACCACTAATTTGTGTAGGTTCATATGATTGCACGTTTGTGTGCTAGAATACATGCAACCACAATTTTGTATAACTGTGGGTTTGTTATGAAAACTCTTTATATATTGGCTTGTGGGAAAGTAAAATGTTCATCAGTTCCTTGTCTCTATCGACTTGAAATCTGATGTGTACTTCTTGCTTATCAGAGAACTGTGGTACATTTCTATTCTATTGGAGGTTTATAGTAACCAAAAAATATTCTGTGATAATGTAAAAATGTAAAACCATATTTTACAATTGTATGTGATACGCTGTGCCTTGATATAGTTTGTTTTAAATTAACCAAAAGAACTAGACATATATTCCAGAACAAATAACTAGTTTATGGGCTATGTGACTTTGGATTGAACATAAAAATTATTTATCCGGAGAAGGTTGAAATTGCCCTTTAAGAAATAGTAATATGAAATCCAAAGCTTTGATGAATATATTGGGCAGAGTGTGAGGCAGAAACAAATGATAAACACAAAAATATGAAACTTTTGTGCAGAGCGAGAAGTGGATGTTCTGAAAGGGATAGGTAGAGCTGGTTAGCACCTGTTTGGGCAAAACAATACCTGAAAATTTAAAGTTGCTAAAAACTTGAAGTATGCCTAGCACAGTTAGATTGTACAAATGGGACACACTGCTTGGGATGGTGCATTGGGGTCCTCTTTCATTTTGGACAGTAGGTAATAAATTTGGTAGTTGAGTTTTGAACACTCATATTGGTGGTTAACAGTTTGCCATCACGTTTGATATATTTTTTTGAAAAAATAAAAAAAAATATACAGATTGAAATCAAATTTGAGATTTGAAGGCAAAAACATTACGAAAGCTTTGAAGGAAAAATGTGCTCTATCAACTAAAATTTGGGAATTTTGGTTCATTTTTGCTTATTGGCTTGAAATTTGTTCCTGTTTGCCTCATTTATTGTGGGTTGTGAGCTGAAGCAGTCATTCCTCAAGTGATTTATTTACCCTGCAAACAATCATTAGTGAAGACATGATTTTTACAGTAGCTGAGATAACTCTCTTTTGTAGTCTTCTTGTGTAGTGATGATGACAACGCTAATTTCTGTTCATGGTCTTCATACAGGGGGAATACTCTGTGAAGAATATGTCTTATGTATTTGCAGTCAGCAATTAAAATGACAGATATGCAGCCATCATATATATTGCTGCTATTTATCTTGCCAGTGGCATTACAGAAGGCTTATTTCCTTAAGAATTTCATTCTGCATATTATCAGTTGTTTTCAGTAAGAAAGCCTCTGGGACAAGTGCATTAGGTGTTGTGCTTGATTTGACGTGGTGCTGAAACTGGCGTGACTCTATGGACACCTCTGAATTTGAAAACCTGCTCATCATTGGTAAGCAGATATTATCAGTGAACATACGTTCGTAAGTTTCCAGGTTTTCATATTAGGTGTTTTCCAAATTATTGTTGTCTGTAGTGTCTTTACGCTGGAGTATATTCGGTTGTTCTTAAGTACTGATACCACTTTGGTGCCAGAATTGAATGCCACATGTAGTGTCTAAAGATTGGAATTGAAATAAGGGCTGCATAAGAGTAGCCATAATTGGTGATCACCAAAAGGCAGTGTTTAGCATTTTGTTCATAATAGGCTACTTCATGTTACAAATGGTAACATTTGGCACCAGTTGATGCAGAAAATTGAGGTCATGTTTCTCCCAAGTCATGATCAGCATACCCCTCTGTTCAGTGCATGGATTAAATACTAAGGAACACAGCAGTTTCTTGCTTTCTATAAATGTATATTTTCATGGAGATAGAACTGCCTGCATGCACCATTTGGCTTGCATGGACCAAACCTCCATTACCGATCACTGATCGTCAGCTTCTTCTACATTTTCTCAATACACTCTTTTGTTAGAATCACATTCAGTTTAATGCCTACAGGTGTCTTATTTTGGACACAGTGATTCACAGAGAACATTTGTTCAGATACTGGAACATTTCATATTCAAGTAACCAATTTTCCCATACTACATCTTCACATTTGTTTCTATTGACCATTCTTTCATCCATCTGTTACATTTTTGTCTTCCTTGAAGACTCTAGTTCCACATTTAAACTTGATGCATCCACTATTAATGGGGTTAGCTCTGTATTTTTCAGAATCACAGAAGAACAATTATGTAATTTGGCACCATTACCTGCAAACAATGTATTCTACAAATTCTGCATGTTTAATTGGAAATTTTATTTAGAAATTAAAAGTGTAGTACCAGGAACTTCATAGATAAAAAAATATATTAGAAATTGTTTCTTTTTAATTGCTAATAGTGCAGGATTTTCAGATTATATGTTCCCCCAAAAAGTTGCAGCTCAAAATCCGTTCATTACACAGACATCTGGTGTGCAGCATTACAAAAGAACGCTCAAACATTTTGACAAACTCTCATATTACATTTAAATGGGGGACCTCCTATGACACAACAAATGTGCAGGCGGTGTTTGACCTTTCATGTTTTGAAGCATATTATGGATACTGTAGCCACAGTGTCCCTTACACAGGCTTTGGCTGCTGAAGGTAATTGTTTTTGACCTGGTAGATGAAGTTCTTCACATAAGGATAAAAAAAAATTCAATGGGGTGAAGTCTGGTGACCTAGGGGGCCACACAATTGATGGTTCCCTGCTGAACCATCCACCAGACATCATGTGATTAAGATGATTTCTTACCTCGTCTGCCAGGTCAAAAGCAATGATCTTTACAGTTGAAACACTGCTTAAGGACATTGTGGCTGCAGTAACCCATAACATGCCTCAGAACCCTAGGGCAGAGGTCGTATATCTGGATTTTTGTCATGCCGTCAGGAGTGCCCACAATACTCAGGTGGGTAGTGGCCAAAAAACTTCCTGAGTTTTTCTTTGTATTGGTGCAAACCAAAACATCTGTATAATGAACACAGTTTGAGGTATATATGTAATTTGTTTTGTATACCTGCATGTATCATCTGGAACCTGTATGTTAGGAGCTTTATAATATATTTTGTTTAACACTTTTCAGGGCTTGTTGTTCCTGCTGTTTGCTCATGGTCCGGTTCATGTATGAATGTAGCAACTACTACCATAACCTCACCATACCATTACAGTAAGCAATGATGTGGTGTCTTGTTCTAATTATATTTGTAAGCACTGCAAAACCATACAGATTATTAGCCATTATGAACATACGATTCTGTAATTCTTTCTATATAGTCATATAATCCATTTCTGTAAGTGTGTTAGTTGACGACACTGTTAATTTTTAGACTATGCAGTGTTGGTGATAGATGATTGAATGGGTACGGGACATTGGTGGAGTGATACTGTTGGGAAAACTGAAGTACAGTGGGGTCTCGTTTTGTTACGGTTCACTTTTGCGACTCTTGTCGAGTCACACCAAGTGCTCCCGACTTGTAGTGCATCACTGTTGCAACTCAAGTGTCCTTTCTGTACCTACTGCGCTTCTAGCTCTTTTCCGGTGTGCACGTGTTTCTTCTTTTTCTATTTTAGTGTAGGTCTTTTAAGTTGACTGTGATCCCCCCCCATGACATCCATCAAACCGAGAGAAAAGAAGAAAAATTCAAAACATTTGACATTACATTCTATGTTGATGTTTTCTGAACCGTGGCCTGGGCCTTCTTCAAGAGAAAAAATGTGATTGGTTGACCTTTTTTTTCAATTATCTCTGTAATTTTCTATATACTTAATTCATTAAATTAAAATTGTGTGTCATAATGTAAAGAAATGTTGTAAATTATAAAATTATTTGACTAATTTGTTTGGCCCATGAACCTATCTCAATTTAAACCATTTAAATAGTACTCATTTTACAACAATTTGATTTATAACCAAATATTCGATCATGTAACCCCATCGTAAAACAAGACCCTACTCTATTAGGATAAATACCTGCAGTAGTGCCCCAAGTCCCACATGACCTAGCCTGGGATTGAACCTCGGCCGCTCTAGTGAGAAGCTGGTAACTAACTGCTTGAGCCATGGCATGGGTCCATCACCCATCTTCTGTTTCATGTATTGTGCATTCATAACATAGTGCATGAAGTAGTTGGGTAGAGGTGTATCCAATACTCACATGGAAGATAGCGATTCTGAATTCCCGCCGGTTACAAGCTGTAATGTTTTTAATCTAAGGTTACTCATCTTGTACTGCTAGTTATATAAAAACCAGGAAGTGTCTATCAGATGCAAAACTTGTTTGTCGTAGGGAACCAACAGCTACTTGTTAGTGGCTTTTAACTAAGCCTTTATCAGGCTGTACAGGATTTACAAGAAGGTGTAGTGTACAACAATGCAGGTAGTATTAATCAAGACGGAGATTTACTCTTATAATAAAACCAACTAGATGCACTAATTTCTCCAATTTATTTTTGGAATAAAACTCTACTATATGTTTCAGACAGTTCCTCTGTCCATCATCAGGAGTTTTTACTGCACACACAGCATTGGTATATGTCATTGGTGTGTGTGCAGTAAAAACTCCTGATGATGGACAGAGGAACTGTCTGAAACATGTAGAGTTTTATTCCAAAAATAAATTTGAGAAATTAGTGCATCTAGTTGGTTTTATTATAAGAATTTATCACAATGCACGGTCACCTGAACATCAAACTGACATTTACAAATCGTCAGTTCTGCTATCATTCAATAGTTGTGTTCTTATGAGATCTTGTGGAATTAATAGTAGGATCAGATAAAAAAAAAATTGGCCCATCATCCAAACTTATGTCTTCACACTGCTTGCTGAAATCTTATAATGGCCAACATGCATATGCAGATGTTTGCATTATATAGACAGCTTTTACGTATGCATCATTCGCATTCTAGTCCATTTATATAAATATACTGTGCTTAATAGCAAAACTGCATCCATAAGTATCATGAATAGTGTGCTATAATAAAAACTTCCTTATACATGTATTCATAGGAATATGCTGGCTTGTTATTGTTAGGGAAGGCAGCTGCACACCTTATTCTTGTGACCGTGTCACTAAAAAAGGTTTTGTGATAATGTTACTTGTCGTATTTATGAATGCTGAATGTGACAGTTTTGAGATCTCACTCTTCTATAAAGTTACTCACGCTGTTGTAGATTACACTTTCTTGTAAATATTGTAATGCTTGATGATGACTTAGTTAAAAGCTGAAACTTTTAGCTTTAGGTTCTGTGTGACAAATATATGTTGTGGTTGATGGATGCTGGTTTGTTTGCATGCTGTTTCTTTGTGGTTTGCAACAGTCCTGCCAGTGAATGCCTAGAGAGTACCATACAATAAACCACAGTCATTTTCCTCCTGTACTATTACAGTTCATCATACACAGTTACCCTTATCACATTCTGTCCTTGCTGATACTGAAGTTGTAATGATTTTATGTTATTTATTGTATTGGGTCACTTCTACACGTTGCTCCAAAACATTATCCTCCGTTGTCTGAGAAGAGGGAATTAAATTTTATGTTTTGTTGACTGTGCATCCCTGTATAATCTTGTAAATAAATCCGACTTGGTGCACAATTTATTCTTAGTATATTTATCAATCTCTCTCCTCACCCAATATTGTGCGGGTGATAAAATTGAGAAGAATGAGATGGGCTGGGCATGTGGCACATATGGGTGAGGAGAGGTGGGTGTATGGGGTCTTGGTGGGGAAACCGGAGGGAAAGAGACCACTGGGGAGACCTAGGCATAGATGGGTGGATAATATTAGGATGGATCTCCAGGAGGTATATGGACTGGATTGGGCTGGCCCAGGATAGAGACAGGTGGCAGACGCTTGTGAGTGCGGTAATGAACCTTCGGGTTCCGTGAAATATGGGGAATTTCTTGACTAGCTGCAAACCAGTTAGCTTCTCAAGAAGGACTGTGCACCATGGAGTAAGTAAGTAAGTATAATTATCAATCTCTACATGTTTCAGGCGACCATGTGCCCATCGTCAGGAGAAACAACTGTGTTTATGCAACACTTAGTACTTGTTATTCTGTGTGGATGACTCTGGTATGCAGGGTAGAATGAAACATTCCACCAGACAGTCATCCACACAGAATAACAAGTACCAAGTGTCATGTAAACACAGTTGTTTCTCGTGATGATGGGCACAAGTCGCCCAAAACATGTAGAGATTGATAAATATACTAAGAATAATTTATTTAGCACACCAACCAATGCACATACATAAAATTTTTTACATTAAAACATATAAAATCGCTCCAACATGTTTCGATCCTAAGATCATCTTCAGGGAGCTACACTGTTCCTTGCTAAAGTCACATTTTTAAAATCACTTACTGATTAAGCAAGGAACAGTGTTGCTCCCTGAAGATGATCTTAGGATCAAAACATGTTGGAGTGATTTTAAATGTTTTAATGTAAAAAATTTTATGTATGTGCATTGGTTGGTGTGCTAATTAAATGACACTATGAAATGCACGGTGCAACGATAAAGATACTAAGAATAAATTGTGCACCAAGTTGGTTTTATTTACAAGGAATTAAATTTCTTACTGTAATGGTTATTGCTGGATTTTAACACAGGGTTAATGGTATTTGTATAGAGCAAGTGGGATGCTTAATATTCTAAGCTCATTTGTAAGTCATGAAATAGCTGAGACACAGCCAATGATGTTTTTAGTGAAGTTGTTTTAGTGTAATATCTGCACAAGTTTCATCTGTCATTCTTTTTAATTTAACATCAACATTATTATAGCTGTTCCAATCAGTTTATACTGCATTTTCCATAAGCCATTGTTTCTGAAATAATGTAAATTATTTGTTGATAAAATACCATAGCTGGCACTCCTGCACATCCCTAAAATTCATTGACACTTCAGCTTGCCCACACCATTACTGCAGTTGTGTGTTTCACTGTGTACTTTGCATATATAGTAAACTGAGTGAGATATGGTCTTTGGAATACAGGTGAGAGGAATTTGGACTAGTATTACAAATACATGTTCTACATACTTTCTGTGGAGACCGCGGTAGCACAATGGTTAAGGTGCTGTGCTACAAATCGGAAGGTCACTGGTTCGATCCCAGCTGGTGTCAGTGGATTTTTCATTGCCATAAAATCCTTCTGATCGCACTGTAGCCCTGGGGTCAACTCAGCCTCTAACAGAAATGAGTACCAGGAGTTTTTCCTGGGGGTAAAGGCGGCCGGTGCATAAGGCTGACAACCTTACCACCATCCTGTGCTGTTGTCATGAAATCTGGGAACCTTAACTTCCTGGAAACCTGTGGGCCACTCCAGGCCTGTAACAGGACTGCTTTACCTTTGCATAATTTCTGTGGTGCAATGTTACAGTGCTCTAGGGATGTAGGTCCCATTGTTGAAAACTAATGTGATTATACAGCTGCTGCATCATAGTTTGGAATTGAAGGCACTGTGCTATGAACTGATCCCATGTTACATGTGTTTGTTTTAGTGTGTCATCAAAAACTTAAGCATGATAAGATGTAAAATGTCTATTGGAAGTGGTCTGGTACAGTGACATATCATTTGTGTACTGTGGATGAAACAAGTGGCATACTGATTGTGGTTCATTCACAGATGCCCCTCTGAGTATCAGTACTGCTGCAGTCCACAGTGTTGTATCATCAATAGGCAACATAAGGAAATATGGGAGACCTGGTATTTTTGGTATGTAAATTTCATAATGCAGCCCAGGTGCAGAACAAAATGTGTGTGGTGTGTGATGGCATACATTACTTCAAGTTCAGATGCACAATATCAGATCAAATTTTGAATTTTTGATGACAGTGAGAACATTTAGATAGTGATGTTCTGGGTTCTGCTATCATGTAGTTGAGGTAGTGGTGTCTGTTCATCTTATGATTCTAAGGGTACGATTTGGTGCTGGTGTCTGTTAATCAGATTATTGTATTATAATGCTGTACTTTTTTTAATCAGTCAGTCTTAAACAGACACTACCTGAATACAATAATGGGAATTCAGATTTCCATAAAATCATTTGTGGTGCATAAATTATGAAAAGTGTGAGGAAGGTAGTTATCAGTTACCATGAACACAACTGTTTATCATGTTTTATCAGGCGCGGTACACAGCCACACGTGTCTACCACCGAGTGGTCATCATCAGGGCATGCAGCTTTGTAATGCGTCTTCTGATAAAACATGATAAATAAAATAGTTATGCTGATGGTGAATGATAACTACCCTGTAATATATACAACACAGTGGCATGTCCCAGGCGAAAACTAGTAAAGTGTAGAGTTTCTTATAAATGTTTACAGTTTTACTTAGCAATGACAGCACAAAGCATGTGGCAATAACTGAGGTCATTCTGTACAAATAAACTTGCTTTATTGCCCAAAAAAATTATACATAAGACAATTTATTAAAATTGATGTAAGCATTTTTATCTTTTCAGGTTTGGAGTAGTAATCATTTTTTTGTTTGTTGTTACATCAGCATTTTCTTATGTCATTGGTTCCTGTAAGCACAAACAACAGAATCTTATTCGTATCAGAAATATTTCTACACCAGCTGGAATTCCAGTTATCAGCACTATAAGTGGACCAGGAGGCATTATTCAACCGAAAGTTAACTACAAGAAACCATATTCAACTGCAGTACAAACAACCGCGATCTTTAGCAAGTGAGTAATGCATTCAGTTCACTGACTGCACAAGCACAGAAAGATCACCCATTATATTTTGGTCATTCCATGAGAAATTCTTAAGAAGTGGCGAGGCTGGGAAAGAGGAACTTAATACTGCATTATCTGTACGATGTAACAAGATAGACATTGTATGTGTAATGTGATACTGAGGCACATTTGGTTAACCATTGTTGCTGTGTAAAAGCAGTAAATAATTACATGTTCTGAGTGAGTTTCTGTAGCCTTAGTCACCCTGTCATATCCACCAAAGAAACTACTCTGATCGGACATATCTCGGATGTTCTCCGGTCAGGGCGTGGATCTGACTTTGTTGCATAGAAGGAGTGAGGGTGTGTGATGTCTACGCAGTGTAACTTTCATAGACTTCACTTGATAGCCTTCGATAATAATTAGTAGTTACATGCAAGAAAGAGGAGAGTAATTAGGCACCACTGCTGCCGCCGGACTCGCCAGATGATGTTGGGACGTCTTGCTCCAGAGACCGCTAGATCGAGAGTCTGCGTAATACAGCGTAAGGTTTCAAATAGAGTACAAAGGATTAGCTGTCAACTGACGGGTCCACCGATTGCTGGTCAACTTAAGTGCTTAACCATGTAACGAAGGCCGCTCTGATTTCATGGCAGGCGTGTGCATACAGAATTCTTAGAACTGTTTCCCTTGACCTGCATAACGTAAAATCTAGAGCTGCAATAAACATATGGCGATACACATCAATAAAATGATTTTGTCAAAACAGTAATACAATGCATGTTGGCCTATCCATGCAACAACCCATCATGCAGAGTGAATGTGCCATATGATATTGTCATCTGTGGCCTGTCTGACTCTACCATATTTTCAACATTATCTCATAAATGGCATGATTTTTGGAAAAACATAGGATGTGTGTTTTGATTTTCTCTACAGTTTTTGTCTGAAACATTCCTCAGTTGAAAAAGAATGCAGCTTGATATCATTGTCAATGTACATAGCTATTTCCATAAAGTACTTGTTATTTTTGTCAGATTTTAATCAACCATGAATTTTCTTGACAGATTTTGGAAAAATACTCAAATACAAAAATTTCATGAAAATCTGTCTATTGGGAGCTGAGTATGTATACAGATGGACAGAGAGATGTGATGAAGCTAATTCGCGGTTTTTGAACTTTTTCGAACTTGGCTAAAAACTAAATGAAAAGTTATTACAACATCAGATGCAGCTCGTTTATTCCACTGAAGTATTATTGTTTTCCGCCAAAATCCCCAAGCACATTGATGCATTCCTCCGATATCAGCAAGAGTTTAAAGATTCCATGGTGGCAGAACTGTGGCTCCTACATTCACAACCGTGCAACAACAGCCATTTTTACTTGCCCATCATTACAAATTCAGTGACTTCTAAAGTGTCCTTTTATCGTCCAAAATCATTTCCTTCGCTTATGTTCCATTTACATACATCCTTAATGTGTTGGGCAAACTAGCGCAGTCATCATTGTGTATGTCTGTTCAACAATTTTCAAACTGCACCATTTTCAGACACGCTGCACTCCCGTTATTTCACCGTTATGTACTTCTCTCAGTTGAGAGTGATTTTGAATGGGGGGAAACAAGTTTTGCCCCTAAAACTCAAATCACACTACCAACTTCTTAGTGGAACAAAGTTTTGTATTGCTGTCATTGCACACCAACTTGTCACTGGACTGAAACTTGCATGGGGTGTCACATGCTGCTCCTTTTGCAAATGCTACCTCTTTTTCCGGGGACCGCGGTAGCACAGTGGTTAAGGTGCTGTACTACAAATCGGAAGGTTGCTAGTTCAATCCCAGCTGGTGTCAGTGGATTTTTCATTGACATAAAATCCTTCTGAGGCCCTGGGGTCGACTCAGCCTCTAACAGAAATGAGTACCAGGAGTATTTCCTGGGGGTAAGGGCAGCCGGTGCATAAGGCTGACAACCTTACCACCATCCTGTGCCGTTGTCACGAAAACTGGGAACCTTAACTTCCTAGAACCCCCTGGGCCACTCTGGGTCTGTAATGGGACTGCTTTTTTTTTTACCTCTTTTTCCAAAAAATAAAATGTGTCATTAACACAAAAGCTACAGGCTAGAGAACCATACTTCCTGAACACACCTCACATGTGTTGTGCCAGTGTCTCGTGCTACTGACCTTCCACAGGTATTGTTCTAATGCAAAACTTTTTATTACTTCATTTCTTTCTTATGTTAACGAAATTTTTAATTTTTATTGCAGTTCTGATATGAATGTGGAAGATTTTGCTGGTCCTTTGGATCCCCCTTATCCAGCAGTTCAACCAGTAACTATAGTGAGGGGCAGTGTACCTCCTCAAGGTTTTCGACAAACCACTAGCTACACTGAACTGGTGCTGCCTCCTGGTTATGTAGATACAGATAACTACAAAAGAACACACTAACATATTTCTCTATAACATATATATATATATATATATATGATATTCATTATTACTAAGCAGGATTTATACTAGCTATAATTTTAAAAACAAAAGTCTGACATATTTTGACCAGAAAAAAAAAAGTCGTGGATTCAAATTCTTTTTTTAAGACAAGTGCCCAACCTTTCAGTGGCACAATGACCATTATTAATTGTTCACATTAAAGATGTTTTGCTATGATAGAAGCCATATACGTTTTCTTTTCTTAGTGTAACAGAAGAAATAATTATGTCAAATTTTAAATAATTAACTTTTTATCTTGTGGATATGTAACTTCCAGTTCTTTATGTCAAGTACTACTGGAACTAGGACAGTTCATGCCAAGTGGGCTGTATTTTCCGTTCAGGATTTTTAAATATATCATGTTTGACAAAACAGTGTCTTGTTTTCATCCTTAGTTTGATGCACTATCGAGTATTGTCTTTTAAAGTAAGAATTTCTATTTTAAGCTGTTACCTAATTGTGTATCAGTTATTTAATTAAATGTAAATATCTTAATGTTTGCACCGTGTGTCATTTACAATTAAACACTTTAGTATCCAACTAATGCACAAGTATGTAATTTGTAGATACAATTAAAACTATAAAATATTTAAAAGTGCTCCAACATGTTTTGCATCACAGAGGATCCATCATCAGGGAGCCTTATAAAGTGCTTGGCTAAAATTACAAGAATGGTTCTATCATGTCCGTTGACATGGACGTGGTCGGTGTTATGGCAGCATATTGTGACCCGTTGTGCACCCACACTATGCTGCCATAACACTGACCACATCCATGTCAATGGACACGATAGAACCATTCTTGTAATTTTAGCCAAGCACTTTATAAGGCTCCCTGATGATGGATCCTCTGTGATCCCAAACATGTTGGAGCACTTGTTTAATTGTATCTAGAAATTATATATTTGTGCATTAGTTGGATAATAAAGTGTTTAAATGTAAATATGTTTTATTCTTGGCACAAAAATGCAAAGTATTGTTGCATGTTTTATCTTTAATATGTGGCATTTGCATTTTACATGTGGAAAACATCAGCCCACATTGCAGATAAAGCGTAAAGAACACTTTTTGCAACTGCTTGCCTTTATGTATCTCTGTACAAGTTTGATTTACTGCCCTTTCAATTCTGATGCATAAAATACTGTGTTGGTGGTGCCTTCTGTCTATTTTTGGTGCAGTTGTTTTTGTAGCTCTGAAACTTGCAGAATTATGAAAATAGCTTTATTTTCTTTGCTTCTCTAATAACTTGCAGTTTAATAATTTTATGGTGTGTGTGTGTGGTGGCGCAGTTGGTTGAGGCACTGCGCTACAAGCCGGTAGGTCGCGGGTTCGATTCCCGATGGTGTCATTGGAATTTTTCATTGACATAATCCTTCTGGATGAACTAAGGCCCTGGGGTCACCTCAGCCTCTAACAGGCCTAAGTACCAGGAATGTTTGTGAGGGGGGGGATGAAGGCAGACGGTGCGTAGGGCTGACAACCTTACCACCTTCATGTGCTGATTGTCTTGAAATATGGGAGCCTCAACCTCCTGGAAACATCAGGGCCTGTCCATGCCTGTAATGGGATTGCTTTGCTTTTTGCTTTAATAACCTTATGTCTGATGTTCAGAAGATTATGTAAACACAATATTTTTTTGTACACATCAAGTGCTGCTGTTGGCTGTGTGTTTTTCAATACAGAAATGTCTGTATTTGTGTGACATTAAGTATTAAACAAGCAAATGAAGGTAAAGTTTGGAATTTATAATTGTAAATGTAATGAAACTAAAAGCATTTGTTATTTTTGCGCCACCTATGTAGAAAAATAGTTGATCAAACCAATCTGTATCATGCACTATGTAATAATTGTAATTGTATGGATTCTCTGAACACCAGGTTTAATATTTATTTAATATTTAATAATATTTAATATTTAGACAGTGTGGGCCCGGTAGCTCAGTCGGTATAGCGACAGAGCTACGGGCTGGACGGTCAGGGATCAAATCCCGGTGAGGACAAGATTTTCCGCCCATCCAGACCGTCCCTGTGGCCCACTCAGCCTCCTGTACAATGGGTACCGGGTCTTTCCCAGGGGTAAAGTGCGGCCGGGGCATGACGCTGACCACTCACCCTGTTCTAGTGCTGCAGTCATGGAAGAGTAGAGCTATACCTCTACCCACCCTCTGGGCCACACCGGGCCTGTAACGGGATCACTTTACCTTTTTAATATTTAGACAGTGAGTACATTCAGATAGAGGCACATTCTGGTGTGGTTGGATAGTTTGGTGATGTGTCAGCATGTACTGTGAATAGATTTTTATATAAGAAAATGATCTCTTTTAGTGGAAATAACTCTCAACCATATTTTGGTACGCTAATTTCTATAGGCATAACTTGGGGGGGGGGGGCAATTGCAACCCCCCCCTCCCCCTCCCAATATTTTTCTCCCTAAGAATATTTTTTTTTTTGCCCCTGTATTGAAGAGGAGCAAATAAACAAATTGGGGTGGGAGTGGAGGAAAGGGGTGTGTGTGTATATTAAGCACTAGTTCAAACCATTCTTCCCCATCTTTACGACTTTACTCCATTGTAAATTAAAGTTCCTAATACCCATGATCAATTTTGCTGCCCCCAGCCCCCATAGTATTATTAGCCATGTTATGCCTGTGTTAATTTCTACAGAATTTGATTATTCTTGACTCATGTACAAGCTATGCACTAGCCTGTGACAAAATTTTATTTCTCAGTTCTATATTACAGTTTCAGTGTTGTGGGCTATATAGATATTGTCCATAACATTCCTGAGAAATACCTGCAGCACTAAGTAATGCAATGAAATGGAATACCACCTCTCCTATTAGTTCAACTGTTGTCATGTTCATGACCACCTCTGTGGTCTAGTGGTCAGAGTTTCTGGCTACAGATACAGAGGTCCCGGGTTCGATCCCCGGCGCTACCAGATTTTCTGAGTAGTAGTGGGTCTGGAACGGGGTCCACTCAGC
>Ga0123354_10007182_pt1 | contig 16702 bp, 10 predicted proteins | sample TergutLab28metaG_2_FD_97872 | JGI IMG/M metagenome (GOLD analysis project Ga0123354, IMG submission 97872) | Labiotermes labralis P4 segment gut microbial communities from Petit-Saut dam, French Guiana - Lab288 P4 | ecosystem: Host-associated > Arthropoda: Insects > Digestive system > Gut ...
ATAATTTCTGTACAACGGCAATAATCTATGCATTAGGGAAGTAGGCTTAAAGATGTGTACTGTGAACTCTGTTTCTCTGGGTGGTACTACAAGATTGAGTCATTTGGCCACATTGCCACTGTGGCTATTAGCATGTCATTGTTTCTGTGTTTCCATAAGTGATATGGTTTCCTGGAGGATGCCCTGATAATTGTGTACCAAGGCATGGTGGCTGTCATGGAGTGCGTGGCAGATGCGGGCTCTCTGCGTGATAGGTAGAGCCACTGTGTGAAAGGGACACCCTGTGCTACTCTTTGTAGTTAACCATCATTATTTAATATTATCACTTTTTAATATTTATTTTATTTAGTTTGCCATTTTACACATTGCACACTAGGAATTGTCAGTTGTGAAGTTATGTCAGATTTACAAATGGCAGAATGTTGTGTTTATGTTGCTTTTGGGCATTCTTTCTGAAGTAAAGGAAGAACATTCATGTGACGACCATTTCCGTCTAAATGGCCATCCAACCTTGCCCTAGTACCGGTGACTAAGCTGTTCCTCATATGTTTATGAATTATCAGCGTAGGAGTACATTAAATTTTGCCTGTGTTTTTTACACATTTCGTCCAATTTTGATACAGTTAGGCGCAGAAGATGGTGAGTTTCCAAAAAATCAACAGAGCGCAATCCACGCTTTACTTAGGTGTGTACATGAATTTCTGTCATTGTTTTCCACATTCATTATCTGATTCAGGTGAAATTCGGTGTAAGAGAACTGAATGCAGTGCTGTTGAGCATACGTGACCTTTGTGACAATTGGCATACATTAGGCATGAGTGAAATCACTTTTACTCTTGTATTGTGAGACTATATCACTTTTAGACAGTAAAAACACCCTGGTGAATTATGTGTGCTTCATCACGGAGCACACCACTTGAAAAACTGTTGTGTTATAGTTCGCGTGCGGACTAAGGCCACGGAGTTTAGTTTAGTTCCTAGTGCTTTCTATCAGGGGACTCTAGAAATCGCCTGGAAATTGGGTCAAAATGGACTAAATCTGCTGTTTGTATAGCATAAAGCACAGTGAGATATTTATAGTCATACATTTATTCATTCCTTCATTTCTTTATTTTCCATATATCCATATACAGGTAAAAAACCATGGATGTGGAAATAGTCATATTTGATGCAATAAAATCTATTGAAAATACAGAAGAGAACTCTCTAAATGTAAATTGTGAAGTGAGAGAGAAAACCAACGAGATGCAACAGTAAGATGTTTATTATCAATACTTTCTCAACATGTTTCGGGCATCATGCCCGAAACATGTTGAGAAAGTATTGATAATAAACATCTGACTGTTGCATCTTGTTGGTTTTCTCTCTCACTTCACTATTTGCTCACGATGCACGGTCACATAAACCTAAAGCTCTCTAAATATAGATATAGTACAATAGTCATATATTAATTATCAATTATATCATCCAAAATTAACAATAAATGTGTGTTTTAACCAGAGTCGTACACTGTTAACAGGGTTAAAATAGTGCATCAAGAATCAGCCTCTTAAGGTTTTACTCTTCTAACCTCCTTATATTCATGATATTCAGTCATGAGTAAAATGAACTATAATGAAATAAAATCTGTCAAAATTACAGAAGACAGTGTCTAAATTGAAATATAATACACTGGCCATATATTATTATTAATTATATCATAAAAAATTGCAACTGAAGTGTCAGTACCAGTATCGAACATTATTAACAGGGATAAATAAATTAATTAATTAATTAATTAATTCATTCATTTATTATGCATTCTGTCAATCCATACAAGGTCAACCAACCTATAGGATATAGTTTGTCATAATACTAATGTAATATAGACATAAAATGATTATATCATAAAATACATCTTATAGTAAATCCTACAAAAGACAAGAAGTAAAAGCAAAATCCCAATTCCCTCATATGTACATAGTATATTATGCCATAAGTCATAATTGAATGCACACAAGAGAAAAATAATATCCTTAAATCTTCTGTTGACAATAGAGATGTAACAGTTTTAATAGCAAAGCATGCTGTTCAGTTTACTTTTATCAGTTAAACCACCACAATTCATTGATCCTTATATTGCCTTGGGGGGCCAATGCTGAAAGTGTAACTAGTCTACAAACACATACAACTTATATGACAACACATATGTATAATCATAGGTGATTTAAATTAAACAGTAATTAAACAGCAATACACCAATAAACAACAAGTAAATGAATTTAGAAGAAACTGTGTGACATTGAACAACATAACCACTTTGTCACCTGCAGATTTATATTGAAGCTGGTAACACTGGCCATGGAAATGGTGAAGTACTTCACCTGCACTAAATGCATCTGGCAGTATTGTCAAAATGCACTGAAACAACTGGTCATCACAACTGATCTAAAGGAACTTGTTTGCCCTGCAGTTTGTGTTTTTCAGCTAAATTATTGGGGTGCTTAAATCAAGAAGAATAAAATGGCCTGGGGGATCCAGAATGGGAGACCCATATGTAGCTGTAGATTGTTCAAACACAGATGGTGTCATAAGCAGTTAACACACTGTTCACTAATCTTGTAGCAAATTGTAGGTGCAGTAACACTGTGTCACCATATTTTTTCATTCTTTCTCCTATGACGAAGATTATACATGGAATTAACAGTAGTTGTGTGGGGCAAAGGTAACTTACATAACAGTTAAGGGCACACTAACCAACCAACCAACCAACCAACCAACCAACCAATCAACCAACCAACCAACCAACCAACCAACCAACCGCACGGGACAGAACTTTTCTAGTGAAACAACTAGTTCCTCAGCTAGTCACATTTCGCACGGTGTACGGAAGCTAAAGGTTCATGGTAGTGTTCATCAAAGTCCACCACTGGCCCCTGCCTGAGTCAGATAAATACACCCCACAACCTCCCATTATATTTCTTCAAGATCAATATTAGTATTGCCCTCCCTTTTACGTGTAGGTCTTCCCAGTGGTCTGTTGCCTTCAGATGGTACACATTTACTCAAAACGCACCAAAAAGAGCTACGTAGTATATGTACTGGTTCTGTAAGTCACTGATAGTATGTTATTGTGGTTAGTGCCTCTTGTTGTGTTCTGTTTGACTTACCTGTACCTTGCTCTGGTACAGGAGCCCATTTGTGTGGTGAGCGCCACTTCCTTGGATGGTGTGTGGGTCTTACAGGTTTGTTAGAGGTCAATGATAGGGGAGTCACTCAGGAATTCTGACTTCGTCTGTATGACCCCTGAGGTTTTCATGGTGGAGTGAAGGTTCATTATTGTGGTCTGGTGGCTTATGACACTGCATAGTTTGTTTGGTAGTTAGGTAGGTAGCAACGTTTTGTAATAACACCCTGCCTGGAGACAGTCATCCAGACAAGATACTTACTGGTTTGTACGTTGTCATAACCCAGAAGTTGACATTTGAACTGGTTGGTTTCAAACATGAGATATTTGTTGCAGAAGTTCAGCACGTCACTGTACCTCTGGATCCCTGGAAGGATAATATTAAAATTGTATGTCAGTAGTGAAAGTATGGACAGGATGGAATTGATTTCAGGCTGGATATGTTTGTGGACTTGTGTGAACATAACGAAGGAATTTCTGGACCAGTATACAGTCATGCATCACTTAACGATGGGGATACGTTCTGAGAAATGCGTCGTTAGGCGATTCGTTGTTGTGCGACCATTATAGAGTGTACTTACACAAACCTAGATAGTATAACTTACTACTCACCTAGGCTATATGGTATAGCCTATTGGTCCTAGGCTACAAACCTGTACAGCATGTTACTGTACTGAATACTGTAGGCAATGTTATAATATTATAATCTTATGGGACCACCATCATATATGTGGTCCCTCGTTGACCGAAACATCGTTATGCGTCGCATGACTGTACTCATGGAATATTCTGTAGAGTAGAATTCATTACCTGGAAGGTAATTATGTGTTTAGTTACTCAGCTTTTAAACTTGTTTTGTTGTTATTGTCTGTCTGGTGTTTGTAGTTCCTAAGGTTTGTTGTGAGTGATCAGAGGAGTACAGTCATTGCTAAAGTGGTGATATCACCTTGTGGAACCGAATGCTGTTGAGGGCAGGTGAAAGTTCTGTTGCTTGCTGGCTGCCTGCACACAACTTTGACACATTGCTTTTTGTTAACACCTATTATTTGTTGATTGTGAAAGTTAGAACACACCGTCATGCAACAATAACTTGTTGGTTTGTTTTATTTTCAATTTGACTTAACTTTATTAACCTTAAACTATTTATTCAAGCTACCAGAAGTGCCACTTATGTGGTTGTGAAAGTAGCAAAGTGATCGCCACTGGAGCTTATGCTGCATCACTTCAGGATGGTCTCTTCCTCTAAGATTGTATAGTTCTCTTTGTCATCTTCTTCCATCATCTTCTCTAAGGATATTATTTCCCCATATCCCCCTCAGCACTGTGTTCTCTGTCTGTCTGTCTGTTCAGTATTGCTGGGTTTGTGAAAATTTCTCCCTATTTATTACTAAAAAACAGGTTAGTTTTTGAGAAACTGGATTTTATTTCATTTCAGGGAAAGGGAGGAAAGGCACTTATTTACATGGGTCCAACAGAAAGGGATGTTCTCAATCATAGGACAACATCTGTCAGCTGACTGCGTCTGTCTAGACACCTGTGATTTGAGATGTGGACTGATTTCAGAAACGTAGTAGTTTTGAGTGTAATGTACCACCTTCATAACCCTTTAGAATTGTGTGTTAGTCTTTGTTGATTATTTGTGGTCAGGTGCCAAGCTCCACACTGATAAACACGCAACAGTAGTTTTGTGTATTTTAAAGTGTACATTTCTGGATAAGAGACAATAGAATGATGCTGTGAAGATGGTACATATTCTTCAGTAATGTACCAGATTGTGTTCTGAAGTGTACCAGTTCACCTTTTTAGCTTACCCCAGTTTGTCTTATGAGCTGACTGTCAATTACACATGTATGGGTGTACCATACGGTGTTGAGTCGTGGTGGTGTGATGGCTTGGATCCTCAGGTAGGAGAATGGGTGAGACAAGACCAGGGATTAAACCCATGAGAAAATCTGTGGTGGCCCAGCAACACCAGCAGCAGCAGCAGCAGCAGCAGCATTATCACAAGAGGGAGGTAGCTCAAGCACAGGTCCATCCGGTTCCTGGAGCAGAAGTACTGGAACTGCAAGAGTATGTTGCCTTGGGCGACAGTGGTGATCTTGAGGCAACTGCACCAAGGTCCCCCCAGCTCAAGCTGACCGCCAGAACTCGGGAGGCCCACCCGACAACCCGGCGGAGGAAGGTTAGTGATGAAACGAAGGAAGAAATTCAGGAGGAAGACGAAGCCACTCTCAGGGAGTTGCTTGTGAGGTATGTAACATGCCTCTGCCACACAGATGTTCCGATGTGCTCACTCTGTACTTCCAAAAGTAAGGACATCTGATGCTCATCATTTCACTTCCAGCTGGATGCATTTTGTACCACACTGACGACAGTTTTTTTTTCATATTTTGCAACTTGTATTCTGGGGACACCCAGTTCAAATCTAGTACGAGACAGAATGTAGTGACTGAGGTGTTTTGATGTTTCCCTCAGTTCCTGCAAGCAAATGCCTCAATGCTGCTTTGATTAGGCAAAGGCTACATCTTTCCACCCCCCCTTTTCTCTTTGATATTCACAATCTAATAATTCAACAGCATACAGGGTTTCCAGTGACTGTATATCATAACTTAAAAGATTAGATTTTCTCACCTTATGCTGAGTCAAAATTGTCATAACAACATGGGTCCAATTTGCTTGCTGGCTTACTTACTTACTTCCTTCCTTCCTTCCTTACTTACTTAATTAATTACTCCATGGAGCAGAGTCCTTCTTTGAGAAGCTAATCAGTTTTCAGCTAGTCAATAAATTCCCCACGTTATGTGGAAGGTTCATTACCGCTTTCACAAGTACCCGCTGCCCCTACATCCTACTTCCTGAAGATTCATCTTAATATTATCTTCCCATCTACGACTGGGTCTCCCAAGCAGTCTTTATCCCTCAGGTTTTCCCACCAAAACCCTGCATACGCCTTTCCTCTCCCCATACACGCCACATGTCTCGCCCATCTCATTCTCGATTTTATCACCTGAACAATAATGTGTGAGCAGTACAGATCGTTAAACTCCTCATTATACAGCTTCCTTCACTCCCCTGTTACCTCGTCACTCCTAGCCCCCAATATTCTCATTAGCACCCTATTCTCAGACACCCCCAGCCTGCGTTCCTCCCACAATGTGAGCGACCAAGTTTCACACCCATACAAAACAACAGGCAGAGTTGTAGTTCTATATATCTTAATCTTTAAATTTTTGAATAGCAAACTCTAAGACAAAAGATTCTGCACCACATGGTAGCAGAGCATTCCCTGACTTCATTCTTCTCTTAATTTCTTCCTGAATAGAATTTCGATTTGTTAAGGCTGTTCTCAAATATTTGAACTGTTCCACCATTTCAAAGGATCTATTATCAATCTTCATATTGTGACTTCGTCCTGCATTCTGATCTTGAGACATGACCATGTACTTAGTTGTATCAGCATTTACTCCTATGGGTCCAATTTACAACTGTTACAAATGTACAGGACTTTAACTTTGAAGTTCATGCATGCCAGTAACCTTCAGCAGGCTGCGGGGCTGACAGGTGGTATTTACTTTGTAGAAAATGAAGTGCCAGCACTCTTCGGAGACGTTTCTCTCCCCACGCATTCTATCTGATGTACTGTCATCATAATGCACCACTCATTTCTGTAGGCACACTAGAATGGTACTGACTGCTATCCAGGGTGCAGGTGGTCATTTTGAACACTTGTTGTAAAGACACTAACAGTGTAACATTGTTTGAAGTAAACAGAAGCATGTCTCCCGCTAAATTTAGTGTGTTTTCGTGCCTCCCTGTCCCCACATTTTGAAGGCCCATAGGTTTGTAATGGTTGAAGATCAGACCCATACTGATGTGATGTCTCTGACTTGGTGTGAGGTCAGGAATCTAATCCTGGAATTATGGTATAAAGTCAGACACCCTGTATAGCGCTGAGTTACTGATCATATTGTTGAGTAGAGTACAAAAATGGACAGTGCTTATCAGTAACGTACTTTGTTATTACAGATATTGTGGTAGGGACTCAGGAGAGCTGTGTGTGTCCACAGATTCCTCAGCATGGCCACCTCAGTCTTCTCCTAAGTGACGTGCTGTTCTTCCCTGATCACCCTGACACAATCCAGCTCAGTAGTCACCACTGTCAGTATACTTACAAAAACTGCACGTAAAAACATGAAATACGAATGTCTTTTGTAAATATTGAAAACTTAATTTTTCAGAAGTATGTGTTAAAAGGGCATTGTATTTCCCATTCATGGTTAGGCCATGTAGAGTCTAACTCTGAAAACTGGTCCAGTGCACCGAATGCCAGACACAGAAGCCAAAGGATTATAACATACTAACTAAGCTAATTGCTAGGAGCAGAATTCTTACTGATCAGCCAATAGTCACACATTTGGTCAAGAGACCTTCATGTTACCAAATTGTGTATTACATTTTTCACAGAAGTGCATCACACTATTGCATAGTCTGTGTCAGAGGAACTCAGCCCACACCGTCATATTTTGTTTCTTTAAGATTCATTTTGATATTCTAATCCCATCTGTGCCAAGGTCCTCCAAGTAATCTCTTTCCTTCCAAGTTTTATCACAAAAACTATCTTTGCACCCTGTCCATCGTATCCTCATTTTATCACCCTAATAACATTTGCTGATAATTACAAATTCGGAAGCTCCTTATTCAGTTTTCTCCATCCTGTTACCCCCACTTCCCCCACTTTCATGTGGTCTTGGGGCTGAATATTCTCATTAACATTCATTTCTCAAACTTATCACTCTTTGTTATTCACCAGATGTGAAAGGCTGACTTCATATGCCTATAGGGCAGCATATTAAGATACAGGCACAAGTCTAAAGATACGTAGCAAAACGTTGAGATTAAAGAGATGTACAGACAGAGGGGTTGGAGAATAGCACACTGGTTGAACCGGCAGAGTAGTTCTCACATTCTTGTATTTTTTTGTCATGTGATGGAATCAGAAATTGTACCTTATGTTTAGAGAAATGAGATGATAGAAAAAGCATGAAGTTCACACGAAATTATATTTTTGTAAATTTTGACATTTTTGTTTTCGGACAAGGGTCACTGATCACATTGCCACAGAGGTACTGCTGTGAATTTGATATTCGTGTGACCCTGCATCCTTAATATGAAATTATTTGTTAGACCAACTTAATGCAACAATTATGATTTATTGATAAACCAATGACTCAACATGTTTTGGGCACCATTGTGCCCATCTTCAGGAGTGCAAGACTGTACACTACTGCATACGGTTTTTAGCACTTAATGTGCTGGCTGGAGTCTTGGGACACCGGGAGGCAGGTCGTGTGCACACGACATGCCTCCCGGCGTCCCAAGCGCTGTTAAAATTTTCGCCCTCTCCCTGCACCTCCTAAAAACAGATGATGGGAAGCAGCAGAGTCTGATGTTCGGTAGCAACGCGCTGCTGTAATATGTACAGCTGTTTATGTTCGTTGAAATAAGGCTGCATAGTGTGACTTACTTTTGGAGTGCAGACTTACTTGGAGTGCAGACTTACGTGTACTGTGCTGGGTGGGTGTGCTGGCTGTATGAGCTGATGTAAGCATTGTTACTCCCCTTGCTATCTGCACGCTGTATTCCATATGACTACCAGCAACACACAAACAGAATTCACATGAACATTCTCTCTCTCTGTTATCAGGTGTTTTCACACTTGGAATGCCCGTAAAATTGACGATGTCAGCGCCTTTTAGAGTAGGTGCATGAACTGCCTGCTGACAGACCTCATTTTATGAACCATTTATGGGGAGCACAGTAGAAATTTTGAAGTGTGCAACACGCTTTGCGCTGGCTGCTGGTTTTGTTTAGTTCTCCTCTTGCAGTTCAGTTTCTTTTTGTGTGCAGAATTCTTGCTGTTATTTTACATGTTTGTGCAGTCCCGGTATGTTGACTGTTGTCACAGTGACCCTCATCATTGTTACAGACTAAACCACATGGTTGCAGTAGCATAGTGTGTGCATGCTCAGACAGGTCTCCGTGCTGTCCGATGGAGTCAGTAACATCAGCATCATGCACAGAATAGGTTACAGTTTTGTTTAATTAAATAAGACACATTTTGAATTCAGCCAGTTGAATGCTTTCTGAAGTTTTTGTAAAAAATCAATGTGTGATCATTAGTTGCAGGATCGACTGGACAGTCTCTTGTAATCTGTGTATATAAAAGTTTAACTGCTGCTGTTGTGTCTTAACGTATGTTGCAAAAATCAGAGTGTTAATTGTTACCAATAGGGACAGCAGTTAGCAGCAGTAAATGGCAGTGAAATGTATGCCTGAATGGTATTTTGATGTTCATCTCTTCTGAAAAAGGGTGTAGCAGTACATTTTAGCATCTTTTGTCTGTTACCTTAGTGTAAAGCAGATGTCGTTACAGAATGATTCAAGTTTGTAGCTTGCATACTTGGTGAAGTCATGATTTTGAAGTGTTGCCCAAGGGCTGTGTTGTATGAGAGTGGATCGCAGCGCATAAGTACAGGTACAGTATGATGTCGATAGCTACAGTTATTGTCCACTGAAATTTCGCCATACTATGCAGGTCTCCAATAAGTGGTTTAATACACCAGTATGTTACAGAGGGAAGTAATTTGTGTATATGTGGTTGTGGCACAGCAGCATGCCTTCTGTCAAACTTAACAAGTACAGTACATTGCTTTTACTGTAATTTACTTGCCACGTTGTCTGAGTGGTTTTTACCCTGAGATTGGCATAATGCTGGACTTGAAATAGTGTGGTATTGTGTGGTAACCTCAGACTGCATAGATTAACTGCCAGTATTGGCAGTAAAACTGTGTGACTGAAAGGGTTAGAGGCTGAACACTGTGTGTATTGCTGTCTTCATAAATTGTGTGATCAGATGCGTGTCAGTTCCATGTTGTTAGACACCATCCTCGGGGTCATGAGGCATCATTCCTATACCTTAGACTATACACAATTGGGTTTATCAGCTGATGCCTCTGAATTCATGATCTAAATTTGTGAATTGGCACTAAATTAATTGGTTAATTAAACACCACTAAATTCATGAGGTATTATGACTAAATAATGAGATGAAGGGGTAAATTTTCCCCTGTTCACACTATGAAGGTGTATGGGGGAGTGGATTTGTAGCTCTACTCATTCTTACCCATGGCACTGGTCAGCTTCATGTCCTGGCTGCTGTATATGTGGGGAAAGAACCCTTGGAACTCATTAAATAGTAACGTGGGTGGCTCCCAGAGTCACCTGGGTGCTTCAGAGGAAGAAAATCTCTTGCTCCTGTCAGGACCCGAACCAGGGTCATTTCGAGCTTGTAACCCAGTCACAATACTGACTCTGTCCCAGCATCCACCTTGATGAGCTGATGCCTGTGAATTAATTAGGCATCACGTCTATGTAGCGAGGTAACTTGTCAACAATTATGACACAACATATTCAGATTCATGGGGAGTCTTCACATTCTTGAGGGAACACCTCTTGTATTCATGACATAACGTTTTTAAGTACAAGAGAAGAGGCATCTAGGTGACCTCTAGTTTCATAAGACGGTATGCCTAGAATCACGTGTCTTTACTCCGTGTTCATGGCTTATTCATCTCCAGAGTCATGATTTCCATGAATTCTTGAAGTGCCTGCCATTTATCTCTCATGAGCCGATGTACCAAACTCTGTCCCCATGATACATTGTAGTGCAGAGTAAAGATCATTGGAATTCCAAAACTACTATGAAGCTCTAAAGTAAAGTTTTAGTTTAGTATGTTGGCATGTTCTGACACATCATTACAGAATAGAGAAGCGTGGAATAGTAAACGTAAGATATTCTCTGCTTTCAGCACACACAGGAAATCCCAGTTACCAGCTCTCATTGAAGTAAGTAGATTCAAGTTGTGGAATCAGTGTTTTTGTTTGAAATCAGTGGTGACGAATAGCTCCACTTTAATATACCCTGCAGCAGTGCATTCAGTACATGCTTTGACATGATTCGTCATGACAGGGCACCTGTTTTTAACATTTGCTGCACATGATCGTAACATGCCAGCTGGAGATGCTGGTACACTTTACTGTTGGCCATAACTTAGTAGATGGGAAGCCATGCCTTTGTCAGGTTTGATTGGTTGCCTCTGTGGTTGTCTTGTTCATTGAAAAGTATGCTGTGCAGTATGCTGTGCAGTATGCTGGCTTGTACTGGGGTTTGAGGTTCTCACCAGGGTGCACGTATTGGAGTCTCGATGTTCGTGGATAACTGGCACTGATCTGGAGTCCAATTTCAATTTGGCATACCTATTTGATTCCAGAAACTTAATGGAATACCAGTAATAAAAATGTAGAACAACCTTGAATACCATAAAGGCAGGAAAGTTTATACTTTATAAAGTACATTGTATGATTGAAGGGGGGTCTTTTCCACCAAGGTCAACCGTACTTAATAAAAGACTGAGCTTCACTGAGCTGGGAGTGATTTGTGCAAAAGCAGGTGAGTGGGAGAAGCGCTTTGACAGCCTGGTGGTTTCGTCTCAGTCAAAACCAGTTGTAAAGGCCAAAAATGGATGATTGTGAGCGGTAAAATTCCCAAACATAGAGGTTCATGAATCTCGAGATTCAACTGTATTAAGCTTATATTATAATATAATGTTGGATAATGTCCAGTATAGTTTACTTATAACAAATGAACCACTGCCACAGAGCTTTAAGGAGTTAACATTTTGGCCTGCTGGAATGTGACATTGTGTAGTGTGGTAGATAGGTAGAAACTTGTCAGATGAACCTACTGATTCAATTCTCAGGCGAGAAGAATATGAAGGCAGTGGAATTCTGTGAACTGTTGGTACCTATGTAACAAGTTAAGTGGTGTCATGTTCCACAGGCATAATCTTAACTGGCTGTTGTTGGTGAATATCACAGCAATGTTGAGGAACTAAAAATGTGAATCCCTGAGAGTAAATACACAGTTCAGGAAACTAAGGATAGCTATTCAACTGGCTGCGCACAGCACTGGGGCACCTCTCCTCTATAACAGACTCAACCCAGTCATGTTTTTCCTTGTCTTGTCCATAGTGGAGGCATCCTACAACATGGTCACTTCCCATTATTTCAGTTACCTATGTTGTTAATACTAAAAACTTCCCACAAGAATAAAGTATTCTTTTGCCTACAGTTTTACTGTTTTTGTCTGCTGTCATAGAGAACTCATCTTGTGAGTCTTGCACACTAACTGCTGCTCAGTAACATGTACACATTCTAACATGGCCACATGCAAGCGAAACAGATATTCATCTCACCGCCAGTGATGATCATATCTCTAGCTCTGAGTATGCAGTATCAACCTGTCTTCCTTCCAGTGATGCACATTTTATCTGTGGTTTCTGAACTCTGTATTCTGTGCTTGGGTTTACTGTATTTGTGGCCTTTGTCCGTTGTCTGGAATTCTGACCAGGACACATAATCTGAGAAACTGATTATATTTCCATCCCCATGTGAAAAGATGTGAACACACCTGCACAGATGAGAGTATTAAATGAAGAAATAACCTCAGTAACTGGACAATGCGTGAAAGATTTGAGGTTGTCCATGGTGTTGCAGGAGGTTGAATTCTTAGGATGTGACACTGTGTTGTTGGGTGAGTGGATCTCATTTTTAGAAGTATTGTAATTCCTTCATCTTCATTGTCAAACAGTCCATGGAGAATGACTGCTTCACCCCGAGGGTGAAGGCATAATGATCATTCAAGATGTTGGGAACTGCTCACACAACGACACAGCACCATATCCCTGAAGACACCCTGTACACTGTCAACCAGTCAAACTGGGATGGAAAGAGGTCAAATTTCATTCCATTTATGACACAGACTGTGTCCAGAAATTCAGTTATTCTATTCAATTTACCGCTATTAGAACCCTTTGAGTGTGACGTGAATTACATATATTTGCATGGGCGTCAAAGGCTGAGGTTTACAACTGCCAACTGCCCCACTGCACTATTATTGTAGCATGTTGTGTGCTAAGAGAAGCCGTTTTGCTGCAAGTTTGGAGATGTAAAGGAGACTGGCTGGGCACATGACTGTTCAATAGCCACCTGTACAGAATGGCACAGAATAAAGTATATGGAACCTCTGTCACATTACCATGCTGTGTTATTTTGAGTGAGTGCTGTAGTCTTTTGCAGTGATATTAACAAAGAGATGCTGTGTGGTGATAGATTAAGATTGCATTACATGCATTTGACTTTATTCTGAGCCGTACGTGCAGAGGGCATGCATGACATTTCTTTAGCACAGCAATCTGTTCAACTTTTGACCTCAGTGACTGTGTTTTCTTGTCTGTCAGTTGTTGTTGCTCATCAGTTGCGTTGATTGGATAGCATCTTGTTGTGCATGAAATGTGTGTGTAGATCTATATCGTGTTTTGCACTGTTTGAGGAGCTATTGGTCATGTAGCAGCAGCATGTATGGCTGTAGATGTGCACCGTGTACTGCGCAACTCATATTATACACATTAGACAGTAAGAAAGGTTAATCCTCAAGCTGAATATTCCCCATATTTGCAGAGTGCCTAATCTTTATTTTTAGACCACTGTTCAGACTGACAGTCCAGTTTCAGCCTAACAGTTCAGTTTTCTGTACTCCAGTAGCTGATGGACATTAATGATGATAAAGACAACCATTTTATCTTATGGTGTTTGAAGTGCTTATAGCAGAGGATTATAGCCTTCTGGACTGTGCCTCTGTGTAGTATGGTGTGTAGTTACTAATGTTTTGGGTGAATGTTCTGCCTGCATCTTCAGTGTCACTTCTGTCCTGAATACAGAGGTGGCATGGTCCTGTGAAATGATGGTACCTTTCTACCATATTACGTGGTGGCATGTTGCAGACCATGGGCTTAATATCACGGTAGTTTTACCAGGCATGTGTTATAAATTGGAGCACTTGCAACGGCTTGGGTGTTACACTAAGCCAAACTCAAAGTAATACAATTTAGTATTTTTATTTTCCAAAACTTACATCTTCATTAGAGAAAGTTATTTTATCCAGGGAAAATTTGTTGAAAATGTGTTCAAGAGGCGCTTACAGAAATGTTCCAGCAGCCAGGTCTCATAGTGTCTGTTGACAGTCGTCAGCCCAGTGATTTCAGGTGATAGTTGGCAGAAATTGGTAGAGATGGATTTGGGGATGTGGCACCATTTTTTTTTAAAACATTCCTATGAGACTTGCAATATCAGTTTCGCAGGAATTAAATCACCAGCTGTTTCACTTTACCGTGTTTTACATGTTTAGGAGTTGTCAAGAATGATTTTGTTGTGGGCTGGGCTAGTGCAGTCAGTAAAGCAACACACTATAGGCTGGACGGTCTGGGGATCGAATCCTGATGGGTGCAAAATTTTCCACACCCATCCAGACCAGCCCTAGGGCCCACCCAGCCTCCATGACAGTGGGTACCGGGTCTCTTTCCTAGGGCTACAGTGGCTGGGGCGTGGCATTGACCGCCCACCCCCATCTAGCACCGAGGCTAAAGAAAGAGTATAGCTGTACCTTGCGTCCCCTGTGGTCTTTCATTGCCTGTTGTAGGGCAAACTGCCTTTTGACCTTTTTAAAGAAAGGTTTTACTACATGGGTTATGAACTGTTTGAGTTTCACATCAGAATGTCATGTGCTAGAATTATTGACTAAGAAACTGGACTGACAAAAATTCATTAGATAAATGTCTTTGGAATTAACTGTTGGTACATGGAATCAAAATGTTTGATGTTATTGGTGTGAAGAAAAATGTGTCATTTTTCAATCCATGAGAGTTTACAGTTTTTAACGACATTGCACAGAGCAGGTGAATGTGGAACTTGATCTGTCCCCAGAAGGAAAATGACATAGATTGGGGAGTGTGAAGGAAAGATACCTATCTGGCTGTAGATGAGAGGGTAATAATAAAGTGGATCTGAAAGTAATTAGATGGAAAGGTGTGGATTTGATTATGTGGGTGAGTGTAGGGACTATTAGCAGACTGTTGTGAACAAGGTAATGAAACTTAAAATTATGTAAAGGAAGAGTTTATTCACCAGTTGAACAACTGTTAGCTTCTCAAATAGGACATCTTCTCCGAGGATTTGTGTGTGAGATAAAATGATTACTAAAGAGGCGTATAAAAGGAAATTAACGTGTGCATGTGGACACATTGAAATCTGCCAGAACACACCATGATTGTTTGGTTCAGCATGGAAGTTTGACATTGAGCAGGTTATTAAGTATCAGTGCATGCACAGACTGTATGTTGAAAAGTCTGTGGCATTGCAGGAACCAACACGTGTCTTTACTGTAAACGCTGATATTTTCTCAGTAGAACCATAACAGTAAATATTTTAAGGAGTTAATTTTCAACACACTGTTATTTGCAGATGACCAGTTTATTATTTCTGAAGACAGCTTACAAAAGGCAGTCTATTTATTATGTAACATATCTAAAGAATATGATTTGGAAATTGCTACAAAAAAGACAAAAGTGTTTGGTTTCGTTGGAACGGATCACCTAAGACCAAAAATTGTTATAAATGATGAAACACTAGAACAAGTTAGCCAGTTCACTTATCTAGGTTGCAGTATATCTTACCAGTGTTCCAATGATGTAGAATTTAATTTAGCAAAATTTTTACAGTTGATAGGTACTCTTAAGAGAACTATTTTTAAGAAAGCGAGAATGGAAACTATTTTGAAAATATACAACACACTAGTTTTACCTATATTTTTTGTACGGGTCAGAAAATTGGACTCTAACAGCCTTACAAAGACGAAGAATTGAAGTGGCAGAAATGAAGTTACTGAGACCTCTGGCAGGCTACACCCTTTATGACCACAAAACAAACGACTACATAAGCCGCGAACTATGGATTACAGGCATACTAGACAAGAGAGATGAATACAGACGGAGCTGGCTTTCACACTTGCGAAGAATGCCACAAAACCGAATCCCTTTGAAATCATACCACTACAGACCACAAGGAAGGAGAATAATTGGAAGACTGAAGAAGCGTTGGCGCGAGCAGCTGTAACTCTGGAGACGGAATGGATCAAAGGGTCCAATCCTTGATTTTTATGATGATGACCATAGCACACTGACATGTCATACGCTAAATATGTGGAACTGTGACACTGGGTACATCTAGGTGCTAGGTCAGAATGGTGTCCAAACTGGGAGCCAAGTTTGCTATAACATGCTGGCTGGTCAAGCCTCTTACACACATCAGTGCAGTGATCACTGACGGAGGACAAGTGGGGCACCCTGAAAATAATTTGTCACAGTGCTGTGTCATGCCTGTCTAAAGAAAGCTGAGAGACTTGTATTTTTTATGTTTGCAGTTTGGTGCACATACACGATGATCCATGACAGAGAATAATTACTTACTTACTTACTCACTCCATGGTGCAGAGTCCTTCTTGAGAAGCTAACTGGTTTGCAGCTAGTCAAGAAATTCCCTGCATTTCACAGAACCCGAAGGTTCATTACCGCACTCACAAGC
>Ga0123354_10007183_pt1 | contig 16701 bp, 8 predicted proteins | sample TergutLab28metaG_2_FD_97872 | JGI IMG/M metagenome (GOLD analysis project Ga0123354, IMG submission 97872) | Labiotermes labralis P4 segment gut microbial communities from Petit-Saut dam, French Guiana - Lab288 P4 | ecosystem: Host-associated > Arthropoda: Insects > Digestive system > Gut ...
AATTTCGTCCTCGGCCCTTTGAGCGATCGAATCCTGACTAGTGGGGGCCTTGTGGTAGATGGTCAGTATGTGTAATGGAAAAGACAGGGGTCATTTAGCAAGTGATAATATAATTTACTTGTCAGCAAACAAATACGCAAAAGGTGAATTAACCACATGAAACAAAAGATAGTAACCTTCAAAGTGAACATGGACCTCCGGCTAGGCCGATCGTAACAGACGTAGCACACACAATCTTACATGATTCTTAGATCCGGCGTCAGTCTGCCACTGGGGGAACAGCGCACAGTACAATACTCACAGTACAAGGAACGCTCAGGCAGACTTAGCACAAAACACTCTACATTCGCCGGTCCAAAACAAAGAAAACCTAACAGTACAACAAGAAACACGATCGGCCAGCCACTACAATCAGTGTGCCAAAACACGACATACATAAGCTCCAATACAATGGCACGACATAGCCTTGCGCGTCACAAACACAAAACGTAAAACTAAACCCTACGGGGCGGTTAGGTACACCAACCCGCTGTTCTGCGTGAGGCGCTACGTAGACCTCGGGATATGTTCTGACTCAAAAAAATACGACATGTCATTTTGGAAACAAAGTGGCCGAGAACAAATGTTACCTGTTTACATATCCCGCATGTCTACGTAGCCCTTACGGAATGATCAGACGCAGCTCCTGCTGCCGGGCAGCCCAAAGAAGAAGACTTATCCCGATGAGTTGTAGCCAAGTAAAGTGCTTCAAAGAAACGTCCCATAACGAAAGCTTAAAAAAACGCCCTCACCCTTTCTCTTCCGCGCGAGCGACCAATAGCCCGTGATGATAGCCTGGGAAAAGGGAACGGGGGAGGAAATAACCAGTTCTGCCTTGCCAAGGGCAAGGTCGTTGCTCTAGGCAGAGCCGGTACGGCTCACCACTCTTCCGACGACCGCGGTGGCACAGTGGTTAAGGTGCTGGTTCGATCCCAGCTGGTGTCATTGGAATTTTTCATTGACATAAAATCCTTCCGATCGCACTACGGTCCTGGGGTCGACTCAGCCTCTAACGGTAATTAGTACCAGGAGAATTTCCTGGGGGTAAAGGCGGCAGGTGCGTAAGGTTGACAACCTACCATCATCCTGTGCTGTTGTCATGAAATCTGGGAATCTTAACTTCCTGGAATTCTCTGGGCCACGCCAGGCCTGTAACGGGACTGCTTTACCTTTACCCATCCGACACGAAGACTTCTAATGCGTATGCGATCTACAAACAAAGAGAAGGAAATGCGGCGATAAAAAGTAACGCAAACACAGCCTAGTTTATGGTAGAAATGTTCATATCTGTCGACAACCAGTATTATTGTTGTTATTTTATATTTGTGAACCAACTATGTCTTGAAATCGAACAGTATATGCATTCAATCTGTCAAATCTAACCTCAAATTTTCGCACTGTCCCCATGTCTGTAATTGCTGGCTTAGATATGGCATTGTGCGTGTGTGTGTGTGTGTGTGTGTGTGTGTATATATATATATATATATATATATATATATATATAATGAGACTCTCTGTATATACAGTGAAACTATTGAAAGAATGACACAATTTGCATATCTGGGGAGCATTATCGATAAAAACAGGTGGTAGGGGGCTGATATCACGGTCCTATAGAAAAGCCCAGATAGCATTCAGCGCATTAAACAAGATCTGGCACTCAACGGCATATTCAACGCAAACCAAACTTTGCATCTTCAATACAAACGTGAAAGCAGTCCTGCTCTACGGTTGTGAGACCTGGAGAAATTCAAAATGCATAACAGCCAAGCTGCAAGTCCTAAGTGCAAAGATGTTCCGCAAAAGTTCATCGCAGTTCCATTCTTGCAATAAAAGGCTTACCTACAAGTTCCACCCAGACTGTACTTGCTGATATCTCACCTTGTTCCAAGTAAAACAAATCCAAGACTCACATAAAGATTTCCAAATATCAGTCAAGACTTTTCCTCTCACATATACACATTTTGAAGAATGGATGTCTCCACAGCCAATTCTCAAAACATTATCTTTTGATTTCTCTGTTCAGATTCATTTCTGAACTGACAATAACACCAATAAATTCTTTACACTATATCATGGGTACATCAGTCCATGCTTCCAGCTTCTTTCATATTCTGCTACAATATTTACAAACTACTTTATTCTCATTATTACTATTATTATTATTATTAATTACTTCATGCTTTGGTATTGGCTCCTGAACATCTCTTTGGAGTAACAGGATCGTAATCAAGAACTTCCCAACAGAAAATATTCTAAGGCAAATGGAAGGTTTCTTAACCACTTGGAAGTCATTCAAAACAAGTGTTGATTACTTCTAGATTTTCTTTTGCGTAATGATTATTTTTGTCAAGAACCAGTGCTTGCAAATAGGCTGAGAAAAAACATAATTAAAAATTGTAATAACGACTGCTTACATACCAAAGACTTGAGATCCTTTGCCATGGGTGACTGGTTACTTCCAGAATCTTGGGTTGAATGTCATACACCATACAATCACCATCAGCTTTTACACAATCATTTCCACAGATACAGTCTTAATTTGCATATCCACCACATTCACCATCAGTTATATTTGTACTATGTTCTGGGACACAATAATCCACATTGGTAGTAGTATATTACCTAAGAGTTCTTTTTTCCCACAATTCCATTTTACAGCCTTGTATTGTCAAGTGGTTGGTCTTGTGTTTAGCTGTACACATACCAAGGAAAATATTCAGAAGGCAGTGATTCTACTACATGGAGTTCACTCCACAACCACCAGATGGCAAGAAAGAACTTCCACATGAATACAGACCAACCGGAAATGAAATGAAATGAACATCTCATGTTTCATTTGCAACAATTTTTCAAACAACACAACAGTACATAACAACCGAAACTTACAGCATATGTTGGCAACATTATTTATGGAATTTCTCAATCATATTAATGCAAGAGAGTAACAACTTTGATCATTAAACAACAGTTATGGGGCCATCTGAAAACATGCTACAGCCATATACATGTAGAAAAGATGTAACTAGTATTTATGTCCACTTTACCTATATATGTGGAATTTATAAACAACTTTTCATCAGTCATGTACTATTCTACCACCATTACCACAGTTGAAGTTACTTAAAATACATATATATGCAAATACATCAGCTGCAGTTCAATTAAACCAAAAATGCAAACATCTTTCCAGAGTATATTTTCAAAACCTCTGAACCTTCCAGGACACCACCCACCCAGCAAAGCAGACAGAACCACTTCCAAAGTAGGAGGATAATGCCTGGCAGAGAGGAAACATTACCAAACATAAACTCAAACCACGATCAACATCTGAATGAATCAGGGCTACATCTGTATGCTCTTTGGACCAGGGGAGTCCAATGTCTTATCCCTAACTATGTCACTCTCTCCCAATACAGCTTAACCTTTTGCACTCATTTGTGAATAATGTCCAACTTTACATATTTCAATTTTTGTACTATTTATTGCATCAATTATTCATAAAACAACACACTTCACCCATGAAGACAATAAAGAAAACCAACAAGGAATATATTGTGCGTACAACAAATCAGAACATAATTTTAATCAATATAAATGGATAACAAATCATACGATATAAAGTAAAATCTCTATGCAACAAAATATACATGTCAGATCAAGGCAGTCTACACTCAAATACTCCAGTAAGCAATGTGGTCTCATGTCATGAAACAGATACATGGAATATTTATATTTATAAAGATTCATTTTTACATTTTTATACCAATCACTTTAGCCTGAAGATGATCAAACAAAGTCAAACTGTGTTTCTAAGGTAAAGGACAAGTTATTCTAGTAGCAATATAAGTTGCACTAATGATGTTAAAGTACTGTTTATTCATAGATTTCCCCACTTTGCCATTTGTCAGACAGATTCCAAAATAATTTGTCTTCAAATACAGAGCAGATTTTTGTAAATATGTATTTTTGTTACCTAGTGGCTGAATGTACATATTATGCTTTTAGCTTTGGGAGCTTAAATTCAGAAAGCTGCTTTTCTACTAAAATACACACCTTCCTCAACCTCTGCACATTGTTCTGAAGGACAAAAAAAAAAAATAAATTGAGCTGGCTGGCATGCAATAGACATATGTGAGTGCAAAGGGTTAAATGAATGTCACATATAAAATAGGTAATTTGCACCAAACAAAAAGACAGGAAAGTGAAAAGTACCAGCACAAAGGAATGTCATTCATGAGGTGTTGTTCTCCCTGCTGCATCTCCATGCCCTAGACCAGATATCTGTCTTTACCAAGTGTGCTGGCTCAGTATTAAATGCAAATAAAAATAATTTCCCCTGCACACCACAAGGATTGTCACAGAACTTTTGGTAACGTTTTTAAAAAAAACCTAACAAATACTGGTAACATTGACACAATCAAAATTTAATACAAATGCATTATTTGTATCTTACAGTACCTCAGGAGTCCTGTAGATTTATTTTCTCACAACGTTCTTCCGTATCCTAATTTTCTTGGTCATGGAACTCAAAAGTGTTTTTCTTGACATATGGGGCTCACTAGTAAGAGAACTAAAAATTTGTAGATTATGGCAATGAGTAGGATGATCAGCAAATATGAACCAATATGAAACAACCATTCTTTGGGCAGAATTTGGAACTGACACCCCAACTCTTGTGTGTTTTCTAGCTCAGTACAGTTCAAGCTGTGTAATCACTTTGATTGGTGGTTAGGTAATAAGATAATGCAGACATAAATAACAACCTAAGAAATGCACATTACTATATGGAATTAAAGGAAAAAACACTGTACCCTTAAAGAGAAACCGTATGGGCCACAACACTTGTTATGATATCCACCTGAAAGAGAAATCTGCAGCTTTCACAAGAGTATACACATTAGCAGCAGAGTATTTACTATTCCATATAACATGGAAGTGTTTCATTATCGCTAACTACGGACATCACGATATCCAAAAATACCAATGAAATTTACATTCAAAGGACAGAGAATTTAGATGACCAAGTGCTTCCTAAGCAGTGACAGAGTACACAGGCCACTGTAGTAATAAAGGAATCAGAAAACCAGTCCACACATACTTCATCCCTCTGGACAGAGACCAACAAGAAAATAAATTAAGCATATGTATATATATATGTACACCAACATACAATTTTCACAATCATACCTACAGAGACAAAGACTTAACATCTCCTTGGCCACCATCACTGATGAATTTCTACAATTCTATTGGGAAGCACCAATTTTAATAATTTCAATAATTATATCAATTTCAATAATTTGTAATTTATATTATTGTTATAACTATAACAATTGTGAACCTCTTAAATGAATGGTATTGTATTGTAATTTTACTTTGATAATCAATACAGAAAAAGTTCAGGAAAGATAACTTCAGATGCTCGTGGATTATTATTTGGACGCAACAAATCATTATCTTGTTTCGTTCCTGGAGTGGGAGTTGCTGGAGGACGAATCCCATCCGACAGGCCACCTGCCAGCTTGCTGAAAATCTCATTCAGTTTGTTCTGGAGTATGTCATTCTGAAAAGATGCAGAAACAGAACATACTACATGACAAACATTCTAAATAATTTCAATACTAAACACCTGTGCAATGCAGCATATTACAAACTGTCAAGATGAGAGACACAGACAAAACAAGAACCCATTAGTTCAGTGTCCAACGGAAAATGACAAACGTATGTACAAATTATTAAATGCACAACTGACTACCTTGTGTTAAAATGTGACATGACTCACATTAGCGTGTGTGCGATCCACCAGATCACGGAAGGCTGCCGTGCGGAAGGTCTCGCTCAGATGCAACCTCTTCTCTTCTTCTGCTTCCTTAGCTTTATCTAATGGTTCTGACAAAATCCTCTTCATAGATTCAAAAGTCAGATCTTCTTCTGGGTATTTCTAAACAAAGACATTGCCATATTTCTGGTATAATTATTAAAACTGGAGCTGAACAACTAACACAGTACAGTCTTCCTTAGCTAGCCAAGAGGTACAGTAGTAACCAGATTTGCATCATTTGTTTCAAAAGTCTGGTCATTCCAAAGACATGCCCAAAACTCTCTTTTGGGCCGTTGAAATTTTGATTTACATCATCCACTGTCAAACGAATTCCTGAATCCCCACCTCTGTGCCCAACAGCACACAAGTATGTTCGTCCAGATTTCAGGGTCCTGCTGTGGGGCAGTTGACGTCTTTGCTCTTCTGAGATGTTGTGCAGCACTGAGTCCAAGAAGAGTTATTCTTGGACTACTTGACCCATGAAGATGGGAGTGACACACTACCCCAAAAGTAGGTAGCAAACTACCAACCTACATCATGCAACATCCTAGATGAGAAAAGACCTCAAGTCTGTTCATCCGTCATGTTTCGTGTCAAGGAAATTTGCAAGATAAAACTTCACAGTGTCAGTTTCATCAAATTCAAATGCATTATTCTAAGCAACCACACATTACACAATTATGATATCAGGCACAGATGTAGTTGAGGATACTCTGCATTCCTTCCCTGCATACTTTTTTTAAATGATTAAAAATTTACAAACATGGGCAAAGAGTGGAACAACAGACTTTAAACTTGAAATAACAATTTTAAACTGCTATGATTTTCTGTAAACACTGTGTGATCCCATAATGTATGTACACACTGAATGTACCTCTATATAGTAAATAATGGCATGAAGACAGTTTGGTAAAACCGAAATACGTAGCCAAAACTATGTATTATTGACTATATATTAATGAATTAACAACATTATTGAAAGAGTGGAACAGGTACATATTAAGCACCTGCCTGTGACAGACAAAAATGAAAGTTAGGAAATACAAGTAAAAAAAAAAGGTAAAGTGCACCCTTGTACAGGCACTGAGGCTCTGTACAGGCCGTATGGTCCATAGGGGGAGTAGAGGTATAGCTCTACTCTTTCTTGACCACTGCACTAGAAGGGAGTGAGGGGTCAGCATCATGCCCCAGCAGCTCTTTACCCCTGGGAAAGACCCGGTACCCATTGTAGGGGAATCTGGGTGAGCCCCAGGGCCGGTCTGGACAGGCGCAGAAAATCTCGCCCCCACCAGGATTCGATCCCCGGACTGTCCAGCCTGTAGCCAGTTGCTATACCAACTGAGCTATCCCGGCCCATGGAAATACAAGTAGAGCACAATAATTCAGGAGCGTTCACTCAATTATTGCCACAAGATTTTTAATTTTTAAATTCAGACATCCAAAAATCTCTTACATACAACAGATGTGACAGATCAGCAAACATGTCCTGTACAATTTTCTTCAAAAGCAGTCCCACCAGCTCTCACATTATGAGATTACACAGCATGGTAAGTCCTGTTCAACTAAATTGCACTCAAAATTTTAAGACTTCCCCAGAAAGTGCACTGTGAACATAACGTATGTTTAATTCTTCTCTTCAAATTTTTTTCAAAACATTCCTGTTCAAAGAAGTATTTAGTGACTTACATGCATGATGTGTGCTTCAATGTGTGCAGGTCATCAAGTAAAATGTCCACTATTGTTATTGGATTTTAATTAAACTGCTAAACATTAACCAACCCAAACATATATATCCCCCATCAAACTCCATTCACCTCTTCTTGAGCTGTTACAAATGGCCACACAGACAGACACGGCAAAGCTAAGGGGTGTATTTTTGTAAATTTATCATACATGTGCCAAAAACTACCGAGACAGATACACATTCCTCCATGTTCAAAGGTTCAAGCCACATCACCATGGTTGCATTTTGTCACAAACATGTCTGACAATCTCACTTGGCCATCAGATTCTCCTACAGAAGAGAACTTAAAAAAAATTCAATACATTACAGACACAGACACTGAGGGGAGGTGAGTGCTGAAGTTCTGGGTACAAGGTCACAAACAGACTCCAGGTTCCAAGAAGCTATAACCTATATAAACATTTTAAAATGATGCTCATTAAGACAGTTTTATGCACACATACCTTCTGCACTCCGGGTGACGATGAGGCACTGTCCACTTCCACCTGAAAGGAATTCAGATCTCCTGCACTGGCCTGCAAGTTGGAGTCAACCCAGGAGTGCCTATGGACCATGCTCAGGCCGGGCGGCCCACCAGACCCATACGGCGTCACATGCTGAAGCCTCGCCGCATCCAAGCCTGCTCTTTTCAGGCTCTCTGTAATGGCCACTTGATCTACCAATATGTCTGGACCAAGTTGTGTTGGTGTGAGACATACCTCTGAGTCATAATGAGCAAGCAACTCTGGTAGCAAGTGGTTTGCTCCGGCATTCCGCCGAGCTTCAATTACCTGCCACATCGGAAAAATCACTTACTTAAAATGAATTCTTTTGACTACAGAATAACCAGGTGCATATCTCACAAATCAGAAGCAGAATTCACAATGCAAAATTTCTGCAACTATGGATATGCTTCTTCACTTGAACCATTTCCATATCAGCAGTTCGTATAGGATTTTAAGGCTCCAGTACCTTCAACCATGCCAAAACTGTTTCTCACATCATTTGCAATTAATTATACACATACTCAACTTCTTGCCTCAGTTACAGTTAAGTAACTTTTGAAGTCAATGAAGTGATGTTAAATTTGAGTTAATTATGCACCATGAACAGAGAACTGATTTTTTAGGTTTTAGGTTTCTGTGACCGTGCATCATGAGCAAATTGTGAAGTAAGAGAGAAAACCAACAAGGGATGTAACAGTTAGATGTTTATTATCAACACTTTCTCAACATGTTTCGGGCATCATTATGCCCATCTTCAGGAGAACAAGACGTGTGTTACTGCACGTGGTGTGCTGCGCTGGTACTGCTGGACGTGGGGCACTGTGTTGTAGGGTGCTCGCACATGTTGAGAAAGTGTTGATAATAAACATCTAACTGTTGCATCTTGTTGGTTTTCTCTCTCACTTCACAGAGAACTGATTCTTGTTATGTTAAACATGTTGGGGTAAAGCCCTTGTTATTTTTGTTCCTTCCAGTTTCAGACTAAACCTTTTAAAGTCCAATGGTAACTATATATATCACACGACGCAACACTAACAAACTCAATATTTTTTCGACACAGTGTATTTATGTTATCCACATGATTCTCACATTAAAAAGAGACTTCATCATACAGCATTCACCAAATTACTATTCTAAGAGTTGCACTGTGCTCTTTTCTCTGTGAGAGATGAACTGAAGGTTATAAATAATGTATGGGAACAGCCTTCTTCGAAGGGTTAACACAAATCTTCAAATAAAACTGAGCATAACCAGGCCTTCAGAAAGACAACACTTGCCTTTTCTGCATACTCCATCAATGGTATAATTGGGACAACACTGGGGATCAAGATCAGGAGGCTTGCCACCACGGCATGCAGGTTGTACTTCCGAGTGACACTCAGGGACACATTAGTGAGTGCAGTGTCCTGAAATTAGACAAATACAATTTAAAAGCATTCCTCTAATCACTACACAGCCGATACTTTCAACAAGGTGAAGTTACAACTCCAACAATTTGACAAATGGTGTATTCTGCATTGCATTATACAGACTTAACCAAGACATTCTTGAGTTTCACAACTTATTACAGTTTCACGGTAAATGCCATTCACATCAATATGAAAAGTATAGACTTCCATTTGTCAGTTTTCACAAAACTCACAAATGGTCGATAGCAATAATGTGCAGATATCGCATGTCTAATTTTATCAAAATCACACATAAATGTAGCAAGTGAAGGTGAGAATTCACGTATTCCTCTAAGTACAGTGGGGCTTTCATGGGGCCGATTTTTATGAAAGTCACAAATGCTCAACATTTTTTGTGGACATCTCATATGCCAAATTTTACCCAAATTTGATGAAATATAAAGGATATATATGGGCAAAATTTAATTATGCCCTTACAAAAAAATATGCCTTACAATGCATCAATCATCAAGCGAGTCATATATGAGCAACAGCATTATGTAGAGATTATCTGTACAGACTGGATGCAAAATGTACAAAATGCTGGCAAAATTTAATTTACACTCTAAAGTACAATATGTGGGCCAGATAGTGCAGTCAGTAGTGACTGGCTACGAGCTGGACGATCCGGCGATCGAATCCCGGTGGGGGCGAGATTTTCCGCACCTGTCCAGACCGGCCCTGGGGCCCACCCAGCCTCCTGTACAATGGGTACCAGGTCTTTTCTGGGGGTAAAGAGCAGCCAGGGTGTGACGCTGACCCCTCACTCCCCTCTAGTACTGTGGTCAAGAAAGAGTAAAGCTATACCTCCTATGGGCCGTACGGCCTGTACAGAGCCTCAGTGCCTGTACAAGGATGCACTTTACCTTTAGAGTGGCCGGGGCATGACGCTGACCCCTCACCCCTTTCTAGTGCTGTGGTCAAGGAAGAGTAGAGGTATACCTATACTTCCCCTATGGGCTGGACAGCCTGTTAAGAGCTTCAGTGCCTGTACAAGTGTGCACTTTACTTTCAGAGTGGCTGGGGCGTGATGCTGACCCCTCACCCCTTTCTAGTGCCATGGTCAAGAAAAAGTAGTGCTATACCTCTGCTTCCCCTATGGGCCATACAGCCTGTACAGGGCCTCAGTGCCTGTACAAGGGTGCACTTTACCTTACCTTCTTTAAAGACAGTATGCACTGCACTGATTTTCACAAAGTCACAACTACTCTGCAACATTATAGAGAGATCTCCTATATCAAATTTCACCCAGATCAGTCAAGAAATATAAATATTACAATTACACATTCATGTACTTTCATAACGTATGACTGTTACTTAAAACATGCAGATAACCACCAGTTCCATAAACCTGAAATTACAGTCCAAGTACACTCCATACGACACAATATCTAGCACACTACTGAGTGGAACAGTTGGAAAAATGCACCCTCTTGTGCATTAGTCCACACGCCAAAGCAAGCGTGACTACAAGTCAGTGAGAGACCTCCACTGTGATGCACAAGGCTTGCCACAATAATTCGTCTGCAAATAAGCAAAACTGCTATGCATAATCCCGAGAACAAAGAAGGTCTGCTGTATGTGACCGACATTCTTATGCCTTAGAAATTGATATTAATCACCACCTATTACGTGTTTTACAAATTCAAATTATTCCACACACTGAAATGACAGTTTACACACAGGACATAAGACGCATTACCTTGAAGAAAATTACAAAATGCTGAACTGTTAAAACATTTCTGTTCTAAATACAATTTTAGTTCTGGTAGTATCACAAGCCTCCAATTCAAGCACATAAACAAATATATTCATAATAAGTCACTGTACCTGGATACCGACAACAAGACGCAGCATTTCCGTAACCGTTTCTTCAGAACACAACTCAACACACAGCAAAGCAAGGGTTGTGTAAATGGCCTCAATATTTTCCACTGTATTGTTAGCCTGCTCCAAGCTCTCATACAGACTACGGTAAATTTCTGGACCATGTTTTTGGATAAAAACTATGTCAAGGCGAGAACTCTTCTCCACTACAAGTTCTAGGTCAGCAATATTTACCCTAAACAAAGAATAAATTAACATTAAACAGCTTACATACTCATTTGTTTTAATATGTTTTCAGTTTAGCATTACTTACATCCTGCTGTTGTTTACACAAACAAACCTGGGCTGTACCAACAGAGTGACATGTCCCAGGAGACTTGAATCTTCAGCAGCACCGCTGTAAGAATCTTAGTTCCTGCATACAAGTTAAATTCACACACAATGTTCTCAAACAGGCATTTCTAACTTCATCCCAATAAGAGGTGCTGGATTTCCTCAGACAAAGGAATCTATAATTTACTCCATAAGTTGTTCCTTTCATACAGTCTGAAGCTCTCAAAATACCCGCAGCTTCACCAGTTTTCCTCGCAATGCCCCTCACATTTTTCTAAGAATTTTAATTTTTAATACCCACAATAATTTGTCACTCTATGCTTCTAAGCACCTGTCCATTTCAAAATTTTAAAGTCGTATCAAGCACACATTACAAGAACAAACGCTCAAGTCTAGACAGACCACAGTAATGATAACTATGGTAGAAAGCAATACCATCACAGGTCTGGACTGGCCCTGAGGGTTCCAGCATGTCGAGGCTCCCAGATTTCAAGACAGTTGGCACATGAAGGTGGTAAGGTTGTCAGCCCCACACACTGGCCACCTTTACCCCCCAGGAAATATTCCTGGTACTCATTTCTGTCAGAGGCTGAGTCGACCCCAGGGCCATAGTGCAGCCAGAAGGATTATGTCAAAGAAAAATTCCAGTGACACCAACGGGAATCGAACCTGTGACCTTTTGGCTTGTAGCGCACTGCCTCAACCAACTGCGCCACCACGTGGCCCTTGATAACTATAGTACAAACAATTAAAATTACTGATTTCCAATATACATATATAATTGGTGATACAATACACAACAGCCAACTCAAACACTTGTAACTCCCTCAAATTTAACACAAAAAAAAAAATAATCTGCAATTTATATGTTAACATATACTATATATCGTACATATTAACACTTAGTACTTTACTTTTGTTCATTGGTTCTTGAAGTTTTTGTAATATATCCTTTGTACGAAGCCTCCGTGAGGATGACCACAAGTGTGGCCAAAACCAGTGGCGTACCTAGGAATTTTGTTCGGGGGGGGGTTCAACAAATTCAGTTGAGGACAGAGGACAGAGAGAACAGGGATCTGGGGGCGGTAGTCCCCTAGTCAGGGGTCTGGAGGCAGTTGTAATTTGGTACAAGAAATTTCATTTCATATAGTAAAATTTTCTTAATTTTTGGTACTTTAAGACTATTTATGAGAACAACCAATTTATTTTCCATTGCTAATGTAAAACAATTGCGAACCCAGGTAGTTTTAGAATTTTACTGCCTTTTTTTCCGAACATCATGGGGGTGTTGGCCTCCTAAATTCAGCAATGTTTAACAGTTTTCACAATTGGGTTGAGTTTGGCAAGATTTTGGAGGGCCTTCAGAATTTCAAGGGGGGTTTGAACACCCCAAACCCCCCCTCAGTATGCCACTGGCCAAAACATATACATGTAGGAGACTTACTACATTTATAATACAACACAAAATACTTTTAAATGCTTATACACATTTGTTGGTTTCATCTTCATATCAAATCATCTTAATGCATGGTCACGTATTATTTAAAATTGATACGTACGTAGGTTTAAGCAACTTCTCTAAGTTATGGTGGCGATCAATCAGGGTATGCAAAATTTTCTGTACAAGCAGACGCATATCAGGATCTGCAGCCAGGGACATGTGAAGCAGTGGCTCCAGAAATGATATTGGGAACGTAACATTGAACTGTCTTGTCTGATACTTTGTGCCAACCTGAAAAAATTTAATGTGTTACTGTTTCTGATATACCAATATGTTCTCTTAAGCCTATATTTACCCTTCGCCAGTAGATTGCCTGAACTGATTACAGGATTCTGTCAGGCTCACCACAGTGACAACTGGCTGACACTCCGAGGTTCTTATTTTGTTACAAGCAATTCATGTTACTTCCCACAAGACATCACAACCAACCGAAATAATTTGCTTTCACAACTTTCTCCCTGACAGAAGTATCACCCCTGCATTATTCCCATTTTATGAAAGAATCTTGCAATTTGTACAGTTTTGTAAAATGGCTTCGCAGTAAGACAGTCAAGTGACATAACAAAGAAAATGCCACATACATACATAAGAACTCATTTCACCGAACAGATCTTATCCAAAGTTTTCCTGTCCCAACAATGCACTTCCTACGTGGCAAGAACAGGCTGAAAATATAGTGATATTCTTGTCTCATTATATACAGATTCACTGTACTTCCAGTTCTAGGTGTTTGGCTGCATGACTGAGGAAACCCCTGTTCTTTGACTTCTTCCATACACAGTTTGATCTCAGGCCAACACTCAACAAACTACAAAAGCATCCATCTGCACCTAAGCCACCTAATTCTGTTAACATTAATACTGGGAATCATCACACTTTTCAAATTCTCCCAGAAGTATCTTGCACTCAGCATGTACGTCTTTTTTTATAACATGATTGTGAACTGCACAAAATTACATTCTACAAGCTTGGACACCACTAAAATACTGACCATCACATTTTACCCTTCTCTGCAAAATAAAATACACCCCTCACCCATTAGAATACATATACACAAAACCCAGCACAACTCCACACATGCAACATGACCAGTATGGCCATGGAAGTACTAAATAATGCAAAGCTTTCTTTTCTCTACATTTCGGCCGTTTTCAAAATACAACTGTTGCCCGCACTGGCCTCAAGCACCGACTCTCGTAAAAAGGCAAATAACTTTGGTCCTACCCCGCATTACCAGGTGCTCTTCTCTGTAACATGGAACACTTGACTTAATGGGACTTTGGGCAACCAGGAAACAGCTGTGTTGCAATGACTGATAACATAGGACACACACCGATACATACAGGGAACAAAAATACTGATCCCATGAAGTAAATACATTGGCTGTGGCAGGAACTATGTATAAAAATAGTGAGAAAGCAGCACAATTAAATGATTTCAGGACACAGAGCCCACATTATACGGCCTCTGAACTTACATTCTAACCAACCCCCATAGTTCCACCCTTGTCTCAGATACACAACAGCAGCAGTGTACTGAACAAACACTTACCTTCAGTAATGATTTCAGCAGAATATTCTGCAAAAGTATGTCTCCAGGATGGTTCAATCCTCGGGGGTGACCATATGAAGGAACTTTACCCATAATAAACATCATAATATCTATCTTCTGATAGTCTGGCAGGTGATTCGCAAACTCTCCGAGAGCATTGATAAGTGTTTCTTGGTACAGTTTCTCATCATGCTGTGCCTGAGGATCATCTGAAGGGGCTTCATGGGTTACTAACACACGAAGATGGCTCAACAAGGAGTTGATAATCTCCAGCACTGATGGACCTGCAACCACAGGGCATACATACAGTAAAACACACAGGTGACCAGGATGCTGAAATTTAATAATTCCAGCAGTGTAAGAGGGAGTACCATTTTTCAATACAAGTATGCATATTATAATTTATTAGATGGACAACATTTTAAACTTACGCGATTCTACACTGGTATGTGTTCATCATAAAAACAAGTACATAAGTACAATGTAGTAACTCAGTGAATGTGAATCAGCTCTGGATTATATGGTATGGTACTTTTTAAGCAGCTCTATACATACTATAATCACTTACCAACACTTTCTCCAGCAGCCGTCGCGATTATCTTCGACAAAACATCTGCTATACTGGTCCGCATCTTTGGATCTGACTTTGAATTGTCATCTAAATGTGACATCAGTGTTTCAATCACCGTGTAGGAATACTGCGCCTGAAATTTTAAATAATTAAAACCTAGATTTCCTTATTTTTCATAATTAAAAACCAAAGTAAGTTAAACTAAGTACCCAAATATAAGATGACCACCCCTTCATGATCTTGTTTTCAAGGAAATATCTACACAGAACATGTTTAAAATTGTACACTACTGTAACGTGACCACCCCCTCATTTTTTAAGGGGACATCAAACAGAAATATTCTTATAATAAAGCCAATGAGATGCACTATTTCTCAATTTTATTTCGATAAAGAACTCTACATGTTTCGGACAGACTTACTGTCCATCATCAGCAATGTAAACACTGCATACACAGCAATAGACATTTGTCATGCTAGTTATGTTGACTGTCTGCTAGCAGACGGTCAACAGACTCCTGATGATGGAAAGGAGATCTGTCCAAAACATGTAGAGTATTTTATCAAAATAAATTTGAGAAATAGTGCATCTCGTTGGCTTTATTATAAGAATATATCATGATGAAGTCCTCTGAATGTCAAAATCGAACAGAAAGTCTGCATCCACACAGACATCGCATGACACCTGCTGTACTAACAGACACGATACAAGGGACACTGTAGAGTTCACATCAAATACTTTGGTTCCTTCTTTTTGGAGCCACAGGACATCAAGAGTATAAATCTGGGGGGTCAACTGGAAATTTAGCAAAGTAACAGGGCTCCCATAAATTGATATGTGGCACAAAGGGCCCATTAATTAAGGCCTAGGTGCAATGGGAAGGTGAGGTCCTGAACCCAATCGTAATCAATCAATCACATCAAATACACACCAAATGCATTTCAGATGTGCTGCATTGTTATAAGGCCAACCCACTCAGTGAAGTGCTGTGTACCTTCCTGTTCCCCCCACCACCAACTACACAATCGAAGGTTTCCTTACACTTTCTTACACCAATATGGCTACCACTCTATGAAATCACTCACCTGAATTGAAAACATGATGATCTTGAATGTATGAATTGCAAACTCATTTGGGACCCAGAGCTCATGGAGATCTAAATGTCTGAAACAGAAATCAAAACAATATGATCAACATAAACAACTTTTTGTTCCACTTATTACCCCATGACACCTCCCTCAACTCTCTAAAGTGGAGGGCTAATCTGAATTGCATGTATAAGTTTATTTTCTACCAAAAAAAAAAAAAAAAAAACAAAACAAATCAATCAAAAAATCACTCTGGCAAATGAATATTCATAATAAACATCACTGATTACT
>Ga0123354_10007185_pt1 | contig 16697 bp, 14 predicted proteins | sample TergutLab28metaG_2_FD_97872 | JGI IMG/M metagenome (GOLD analysis project Ga0123354, IMG submission 97872) | Labiotermes labralis P4 segment gut microbial communities from Petit-Saut dam, French Guiana - Lab288 P4 | ecosystem: Host-associated > Arthropoda: Insects > Digestive system > Gut ...
CGCTGACCACGTGACACCCCTCTATCCGCAAAAGTTGGCACTAACTTCGCCGACCGGCGGCGGCCGCTCTGTCGGTATAGTTCGCGTGCGGACTAAGGCCACGGAGTTTAGTTTAGTTTACAGGTTCCATCACTGCTTTGTACTGTCAGGCCCTGTAGCCCACGTAAAATACTGTGTCGGGGGTCTACAAATCCCAGCAGTCAGGTTGCCAATAAAACTAAATTTTTCACGGTGGCATTTAATATTTCTGGATCCTCAGTTTCGAACTTGCTTCATGTCGCCACTCTCGCGCCTAGAACTTCTAGATCGGTGGTAGACTTACAAAATTTGTGCGCCCATGTTGTAGTTCCTCATACCTTAACAGCCGTAGGTCTGAATCTTGCAGTGCACGAACAAAGTAGCGGTAGAATGAGAAGAAGGATATTTGAGGGATGAGAAAATAGATCAGAGGGAATAAGACACAAAATAAACATAATAAAATACCTGTTTGACAACCATCAACATTCAAACGTCATCCAGAGAAGGTTTAATAAACATGCGCATGAAGTTTTACATTAGGTACATTACGCATTTCACATCTATAGTAATTCATGAACCACTATTCCTCTTCGTATTACATCACTTATTCTTCTGTGGCACTACAGGCAAACTCAGGCCTCGGTGGCCTCACAGCTGACGTTGCTACATCACACACAATTAAGCAGGACTCTGAGCGAGTGATCAGCTCGCCGCAGAAGCCGTTACCCACGCAACACAACAGACGAACATCCATGACCTCAGCGGGATTCAAACCCGTAATTCCAGCAATCAAGCGGCTGCTGACCTATGCCATAGACAGCACAGCCGCTGTGAACGGCGGTAGGAAATCACACAGAGCCTTAAAATGATACAATTTAAATATCCACAGAAACTGTAAAACTATGAATGTCACATATCAATGACGTTCCTATCAAATCTTCAATGAATGTACGGAAGGTAGTGTTCTTTGTACAACGTAAAACAGCACAGTGGAAAAGCGAAATCTACATATGTGTATAGCTTGAAATTTATTGTAATTATTGGCGTTGGCATGCTATCTCGTATGGCAATGCAACCACAGTCGTATCTACATCACATTAGACTATAAGAAACACTAGGCGACGATGCAAAAGCTGGTATTAGATCGGGAACATTTAATGCTGTGGAAATCTGTGCAAGTGGAACATATACACAGAATTTTACCACTATAGTGTGCCAGTACAAACGTATATTCCTTGCTAGCTTCCACATAGGAAGAGGCCTTGGAACAAAAGTAAGTAAACTTAACAAATTTCTGACATCTCGTTTCTGTTTCAACCCTACATATTCTGTCAGATCGCCTTTACGCTAGCGGGCGAGTATTTAAATTTTAGCGCTTTCTTTATATAAAACGTAAAAATTATTTGAAAAGGAAAAAATAAAAGTACGAAATCAATGGCATTATGTGCAAAATAAAGAACAGGCCGTGCAGCCTATCTTAAAAATTCAGTAAATGTCCTCACTGCCTTCCCAAGATAGCGGATTCGGTATGACTTGCTACGGGCTGGACGGTCCGGGGATCGAATCCCAGTGGGAAGCGAAATATCCGCACCCGTTCACACCAGCCCTGGGGCCCACCCAGCCTCCCAAACAATGGGTACCGGGTCTCTCTATCCGAGGTAAAGCGACCACGGCGTGGCGTTGCTCACCCACTCTCATCTAGCGCAGAGGTTAAAGAAAGAGTACAGCTACACTTCTAATCCTGCTCTGGGCCTTCACGGCCTGTTCCAGGGTGAACTTTACCATCTATCTCGTTGCCTACACACATGCATACAGGGGATGGATAAAAAAATGAAAACAGCTGTGAAAGATACACATTTCTTTATTAATATGGAGTTGGGCCACCATTTGCCTGTAGCACAGCTTGTATACTTCTAGGAATAGACTCACATTAAGTTCTGAATAGTCTCTAGTGGAGTAATGTACCACCCTTAATGAAGAACATCTGCTAGTTGCTTCAGAGATGATGGAGGGAATCTGCTCCTCACCGTACTCTCTAAAACCGACCACAGCGGTTCGATGACAATTAAGTTTGGTGATTGTGCTGGCCAGGGAAGATGTTGAAGTGCATCTCTATGCTCGTCAAACCAAGACTAAACACTTCCGGCTGTGTGTATGGGAGAATTTTAATCTTGAAAAACTGCATCGTTAGGAACCTCTGGACCATAGGATGTACCTAGTTACCTAAAATGTCCACATAGTCACTGGAAGTAATTTGACCAGTCAGAGTAATTACAAGACCAGAAGAATACCAAGATATTGCTACCCAAATCGTCACAGATCCACCTCCATCTTTAAGAGCCGGAACCAGGATTATAGGCTTCCTTTGGCGTTCTCCAAACACAAACCTGGCCTGATACTGGGAACAACGTGGACTCATCGGGCCTTATTATGTATTTCCAATCATCAGAGTCCTGGTTTTACGATCATCACACTACGTTTTTCGCCTTTAAGAGTTGTTTTCAGTAATCAGAGGTTCAGTAATTGCAGCTCTACCGTGGAGGTAGGATTTGTGACGCTCTCGTCAGAATGTTTTTGTGGAAACAGGGTCTTCATGATAAATACTGAGTTCTGCCGTCACCTTTGTTGCGGTAGTTCTGATTTTTAGACATAAACCTCTTCAATGTACAGCGATCCCTTTCATTTAGTTTTGGTTTTCGGCCACTGTTCCTCTCAGCTGCCTTCCTGTGGTTTGTGTATGCCATCAGAACCTTGGAAATTGCTGCTCTGGATACACGTAATAAAATGGCCGTTGCGGTAACAGACGATCCAGCTAAACGCGCGCCAACAATGTGTCCCCTTTGAAAATCTGACAAGTCTCCCATTTTGCAGTACGTTCATGCGGTTACTAAACACAATCTGTAATGCACTGACACTGGCACTACATAGCGTAAACAATAGAGTAACGAAAGATACAACTAATGTTCTTTCAGTGCAGCCAACACAGCTTTATTCCTGTATATTCCTATAATGTGTAGTGTTTCCATTATTTTATCCATCCCCTGACCATGCATAATGTATTTCTAGGAGTGTTCCTACGTGCATCATATAGTACGCATGTAAGATATATGCACTTTAAAGACGCAAATAATCCTGAATTACACAAACTCAGCTCGTGCCACTTGGTAAATAACCCGCCCCAGTTATAAAAACCAATCAGTAACCGTTGCACTGTACCTAAACGGAAATATTCGCCGTCCTTAAGATTCATACGAAGCCCTCTATGAACAGTATGTAAAACTCTACAATTAAAACCCAGTATTAAGTATATGCCCGCCGGACTCGTACAACATTAAGAGGGCTTTTATGTTTCTCTACACGTGGTTCTATTTCCTGATCTCACGTGATCACATTTTACGCGGTAACCCACCACAGAATTTTACATATAATTACGTAGCGTGAGATTCTGTTTTGTAAGATCGAGTTACTGAATTATTACCCTACACTAATCAAATCCTCAAGTGTACAGTTATGCTCACATAATCTTACCTGTTTAGTGTCCAGAAGTAACTCAAAATTTCCTTTCCCACACAAAACCGAAGGTCAAATAAACTCGGGACAAAAGGTCGTTAATTTAAAATCAGGCTTCAGCCCAATTCACACAACAAACGATTATGTATCTTCGCTTATACTGAGTATGTCCAGAGTGTGGGTGCACGTTCAGTACAGTCGCGTCCATGAAAAGTAGATACTGTAAACTGCTTTCAAAGTACCGGAACTCTTTGTACTTTTGTCGCGAGGGAAATGGGTGCAATGCCGACATTCTGGGTGTTGAAATTTCGTATTTCCACCTCACAAAACTTTCATCAATGTTTAGGGCACTTCGTGTTGTTATCGGATCAGTTCTTATTCAATATTAGGCGCTTCAATGAATATGTCATGTTGATTAACTTTGTTAACGCCTCGTGTCGAAGTATGTTCCTTGGTACATCGTTGTCACGCAGAGATATGTTAAATTTATTCTCTACCCTCAGGGACGGCGATCCTGTTTCCCATCCAACAGCAACAATCTTCATTTTTTCTCTTCCAAAGTGTGCAATGCGCACATGCCTTCTGAGAACTGAATGAACATGTACATAAATTTCCATTGATATGGCTCAGAACTGTCAGTTACCTTTTAATTCGTAACGTTGTTTCCTTTTGCACAGTGGACATTCAGCTGACCATAAATTTCCTTTGCACAGCTTGAAGTTTCATCATCGTGTTCATAAACAGCAAGTCACTGGAGACCTCGTCTTAACAGTCCAGACCAACCGCGCTTATTAGAACGCTAAAGTTTGGGGCTTCTGTCATGCTAATACCACAAAAGCTTGGCCCAGCTAAGGGAATGCAGTTCACCGTGTCCTGGCACTAGCTGTTATACCATGGTGCCTTTGCAAGTCTCGTCTCTACGGCTGATACCGTGCAGTGTACATGATATATACCGCGCCCTCAGTATCTATCGACTATCCAGTTTGTCATTTCTTATACGTCTTGTATGACCTTGTTATGTCCCTCTCTCCATGTTGCTAGCTGCCCTAACACATCATGTCACTTCATTTTACAGAGTCCTGGCTAGCTCGGATCTGTATGGACCTCTGATCCATCGTAGTGGTAGATCCGGCGAGGTTCTCAAACCAGTTCAGTACTTATCGTCTTACTTTACTTAATTTTTATTATTTCATTTAGCTGGCAGGTAATTCTCCCCATTGAACATTGATACGAAAAGTGTGTTTAAGACAATGCAATTACTGCTGCAATTCTTCAGTAGTGTTTACCTGGACATAAATTTTAACACGTTATCAGTACGTTAGTCTATTGCTCCACATTCACCGCTCTCATCCAATTAAAAAAAAAAAGAACCCAATTCATACCAATCGGAGGCGGCATAGTCGGTACTGCACTCGCTACGGACTGGGGAGTTTGGGGTTCGAACCCCGGCCAGGGCCATAAATTTTCTCCACACCCGTCCAGACCGACCCTGAGGCCCACCCAGCCTTCTGCACAATGGATACCGGCGCTCGTTCCCGGGGGTAAAACGGCCGAGGGGTGGTGATGAAACACCCACCCCATCTAGCGTCAAGGTAAAGAATGAGTTGAGCTCCACCTCTACGCCCCCGTACGCCTGCATGACATGTTACGGGGAGAAATACTGACGGATAAGAACCCACTGTATTGTGGAATCAAACATTAAGATGGAGGAATATGTCAGGGTTCATGCAGATGCAAATGGCTGCAGCCTCCACGTATTTATGACAACAGAAGGAGCAGGACATTCCTGAAAACAAACGTTTTCTTGTCTTGGGACCATACTTACCACTCTTTTATTACTAATAACTGTTATTTCTCTGATCTGTGTAATCATACAAATGAATGCTGTGAATGAGCTTTTTATAAAACAGGAGTATTTATTTTATGTAACAAATTATGCAAAAAACAAAATAACTTACCATTGCCTACTTTGTAAGGATACCTGACATTTTCCTACAAAATTACACTCCATAGCAAGAACACAATATAAACTAATACTAATTCTGAAGTAACACATAACCATGTACTGCAGTGTCTACTCTTTCACAAAGGTAGCACTGCCGAATACATTTTATTTACTTTCAAAATTCATGGAAACATAAAACAAACTGTAGGTCCATTTGTAGTTTGAGAGAATGTTACATTGGATAATGGAATGAAAGTATTATATTTTGCATGAGGATGAGGAATCTTCAATGTTTGTTTTAAAAAATTTGCTTTCACTCGTCTGCCGAATTACAAGTACCGTGGTACAGGTCGTTTTAACCTATGGTGCCAGTCATCAGGCAAACCACAACACTTCTTGCCTGTGTCTTAAAAACCCTACCAACCAAAAAACAACAAAAGTAAAATGGACATAACACAAAACTCACAAATTAAATAATCAATTCAATAAGTGAACAGAACCTAAAAGGTAAAAGTACTGAATTAATTTATCATAATGTCCATTTTCACTACATTTCTAATAATCCCTTTTACCCAGGAAATGCCACTAATATTTGTTACTTCTACACCCGTCCTTTCCTTGCTCTGACCTTTACACAGTCCAGAGCTGTAAGAAGTGCAGCAGATTACAATGTGGGGATGTGTTCAACACGTTCAGTTTAATTCCCAAGTTTCAACATGTGGCTGTGTACAGAGTTCACACAACTCCAATTCAGGTTTACATATGGTCCTACATTTACACATTACTCTGCAATAAATATGCAAGACTGTAAATCTGAAGAGTGGTGAAAAATATATGCAGAACTTAACAAGATGAAACATAATCATCCAAGGTCACAGGCAGCAGTCACCCATAAAATGCACCAACACAAAAATACACAAAGTAATTATCCCACAATTTTAGTGCAGTCTTGGATTCCTGTATGAAGCCACTAACCCCTGTGACTAGGCATCATAACGTGAAGGCAAGGAGGTAATGTCTGTACATTCCTGACCTTATTTGGTCATGTTAAAAATTACATAATACTAAACTCTCGGGCAATGTTTATTTCACAGAATTTTAAATAAACTGCCCAATTAAGTTTTCCAATCAACAGATAAACACACATTTTTGCCCCAAAAGGAGCAGCTTTAATCAGCGAAACTGTAACTTAGTAATGCCACCCAAACTTGCAAATACGGAATAAAAATCCGTCCCATCCAACATTTGGAATTCTGTTCAAGATAAATTAGAAAACGGAAGAAAATGAAACAGTATTAAATGGAAACTTGCCCCTATCAAAACATTCCTATGGGCCCAAAAACACAATGTGGGCATGTTTAATGCTCAATGACACCGGGAAAGAATTTAATAAAAAAAACGGGATGTTTGAATAACTATGCTTTTGTGTTCATAAAATTGTTTTCTAAATTTCCTGGATTCATTAATGAAGCTGAATAAAATCTTTCAACTAAATTTGTAACGAAAATCCAAAAAATGAGAATTAAAAAAATCTTAAATGTATACAGCTCTGAAAGAAAAGTGTATATACATAATAAGGATGTGACCTGTGAACGGAGTCACAGGATAGTGCAAAGAGTATGCACCATGTATTACTCTTTGTCTACAATAAACTGTATTCAACTGAAATGTGTGTGCAATGGAAAAATGTTCAGGTCCCTATGAATTTCCTTGCAAGCAGCTTTCACTGCAGTCCACTTCTCTAATACTAGCGAAAACTGTTTTTTTTTAACAGCCTGCAACTAACTCCTGCAGAAGCATTCATAACTTCTGTCACATTGCCCAGAATGTGGCCATGACCCAGCTGACAGGGGCACTTTCCCAACAAAATAAGGTGGTGAGAAGCTGAGCATTAATTTACGGTAGGAATAAATGACATTTTGCCTGGTTTATTTATTGAGTAATTCTTAGTTTAACTAACAATTTTAATTGTGAAATATGCATTCCATCATAACATAACTAATGAAAAATATACTGGAAAGTATAAGCAAAGAACCAGTCATGAAATGAAAGTACTATCCCAGCATTTGCAGGAATGACAATATCAGGTCAGATCAGGTCTCCAAATTGACACTTGAACCCAAGACCTCCAGTGTGCTATCGTCATAACCATGGGCCCTCAGTACATGATGTGGTGCTTAAGAACAGAACAAAACTGAACATCCAGAACAAATTTTGTAAGGACTATTCATATTTCAATATTATAGGAGTTTGTTCAGTTAAGGAGTACTTCCTTCTTTAGTGCAGCAAACTGATCCAAAACAAAAGGTTGTAAACCTGTCACTTGTGTTTCAGGTATTACTTTCTAAACCACCAATTTATTTACACACACATTAAATTTCATGTGCCATTTAAAAAAAAAGTCATGTCTTGCACTTGCCAGTCCAGCAATGGTGCCATGTAGAAGGTATCTACACTCATCTCTTTTCGATAGCGCAACTAGCTTCCTTTTTCTATTTTTTAAAGGAATAGTGTCTAATACACATATTTAACTGGAAATGTGTGTTAGCATTTCATATTTCAACAACTTGTCTTTAAAACTAGAAGGTTTAAATGAAACTAAATATAATTAAAACTGGTTCAATGTATGTTTGATACAGTGCAACTGCTACAGCAGTGTTCAAGCAATTCTGCTTGTATTGGCTGTCCTATACTACAGGCACTTTAATGACTCATAAATCTGTGATCCTTGCAGCAACTGCAACTACCCAATGAGGTGACTGCAACTGCTATCAGTTCTTTCCCCATATGAAAAATGTATTATGACTAATGATTTTGGTGTTACATGCCTGTGCTAACAGCAGCATAGTGTTCCAATTAACTCAAATTTCTTTTTGAAACTAGGCGCTACACACAGTTGCAAAACAGGATTTAAGATGTGATGGCTCAGAAGAAAAGTTTTGGCAATACAAAGAAAAATGTCATCTATATGTCATATTGTTATGTTTGTAAGTACAACTCTTCATTAGAATAACAATGTGCATACACCACACATAACAAACAAAATATAGAAGAAAAGTTACAGATGTTTCACCTACTGATTTTAATACACAGGGTGTATCAAAAAACACTTGGACAAACTTCAGGGGAGTTCTCCACACCAAAACAAGAACACATGTTCATATCACTATATGTCAGTACACAATTTTCAAGGTAAAAACCAATGTGTTGACATGTTAACATGTAAAAAACCCTGCTCAATTCAGGTGCAACTGAAAATGAGGAGTCCCTCCCCCAGCATATTTCTGATGCAAGTCAAACCATTCACAACTGCGCCAACCTTTGAAAGGGAGTGACAGTCTATGAGCTGAAGTGTCCATGCATGCATTAATTCACATGAAGGGCATTCTGAGCATCTGTTGCAAACTGTGACTTGATAAACAATGAGAAAAAGACTGTTATTAAATTTGGAACATGTACCGTAAATGTATTATGTCAGCCGCAAGTAACACATTACATAATTAAGATATTTACTGTTGAGTGTAATTTTTTACTTAAGCTCAGAAACCACTCATTTCTGGACATATGTTTAAGTAAACTTTTTCGTTGTTTTGTTATGAATAACTCACTCTTAAAGTCTAAGCATTTTAGATACACCCGTATAAAACTGTTAACACCGCAAAAGCACGATGGACAATGCAAGCATATTCCTTCACCAAAAGATGTAGACTTACTAGTCAAAATGGCTGGGATTCAGAAAAGTCTGACAATTTCCAACTGGGACTAGTAGTGGCACTAATTTAGTAATGAACTGGTCTATGGGTGCAAATCTTCAAAAACCTTGTCCCAAGTCTCTTTATCCTTACTCTTTCCTTAGCCCGTACTTCATCTCCAATTCTCAACACTTGGATAAACCACCCTGTTGTTCTTTCAGGAATTAGATTCCACTTGTAAATCTCTTTCAGGCAAGTGAAAATACGACTTTGTATGGCTGTTTCAAATAATGGATGTATGCAGTGAATAACTGTCATAATGCAATAAATTTGAACATGTGCAAAAACTGTAAAATGGAAAACATCAAAAGCTTCTGAAAATGAATAGTACATTTATTACCAGTCATTCAAAAATAATTTCCTTATGTGGGACAAAATATACCTCCACTGTGCCTTCAACAAAAAAGAAACAAATGAAACAATTACATTGCTATAGTCACATAAGTCAAACGAGTCAACAGCCACATGGCACTACATTACTGGACCTACTTTACATATATAGATATGCAAAATTCAAATACAATGAAGACAAAACTATTCCATCCCTGAAGAAAACGCTGCTCAAAAATGCAATCTGCTCCCTCCTAGAAGACACGTGCAATGTTAAGTTAATCTTCCTAATAACTGGCAAATTACACACCTGCAATACCAATCACTTCTTTTAATTAAAAGCATGACAAATATTTTACCTATTCTGTTACCATTTTAATATGCAAGTATATTTTAAGCACACAGAATTATTTCCAAATTTTCTCTTCATAAGAGGTTTTATTAATTTTATGGCAGACATTTTCAATAACCTTTCTCATGAACAATATAAATGCACAGTATAATGTATCTGTCAGATATAAAATATCTTGCTAAGAAATGTATATATCCTACAATAAAATCTACCTCTTTTCCAGATGCACAAAAAAATTGAAATATGTTACTTCTGTTAGTAAATTTTGAGGCAGGCTAACAAATATTTATATACAACATTACACAGAATTTAAAATGAGGAATTATTTTAAGTTTGTTCAACATTAATCTGAAATAAAGCAAGATGAATGCATTTTAAAATCCATGTAATCACTTAAGAAAACAGAGTATACTCAAGTACCCAGTATTTACTGGTTAAAATTGTCAAAATAAACATTTTCAAAAATATTTCTTTGGAGAACTTACCATGTACAAGGTGCATCACAGTATGCAGATAATGTCACTCTTATGTCTTCAACCTACTGAAAAAAAACACACAAACAAAATTCTAAAAAGGTAACATCCTTTGAAAACTAAGACACTCAACAGAAAAATGCCAAGTACTGCAGAGCCCACAATAAAAATTTAACAGTACAGTTGGAAGCACTCTAAAGAACTTGCTCATCCACATTTACAATTTAACGTGGACTAAAAAAAAAATGTGGAAACTTATTCACATATTTAGAGATTCATAAACTTTTAAATTTAACAGCATGAAAAATACAGGGTCAAAAAGCACATCCCCAAGACCTGCAAACGGTTAAGCAACGGTCAGGAGATACACCCTGATGCTGAGATGGACAAGACATGCAGGAAGAGAAGACAATATATTTCAGTTCTGACAGTGCTATGTAACATTTAGCTCCACCCAGTTTTTGGACCCTGTCCGTCATCTAGTGTTAAAAAATGTGACAACTGAGCACTGTATTTTTACAACATTTAACCAAGTCCAAAGCTGAATGATGGTGTGTGTATATACATATATACAGAAGTGCTGATAAGTCCTTAGCCCGACCAGGAAGGAAACAAGCTCAGAAGCATATCAGGGATGCACACGATTTCAACAACATAGAGACACAAGCTGTCATCAATTTTTTTTCCCTGCAAGACAAGGCACCGAAGGAAATTCACACCATTCTGACAGAAACATTAGCTTGTTTCCTTCCTGGTTGGGCTAAGGACTTAACAGCACCCATGTTTGTGTATGTATGTATGTGTGTGTGTATATACACACACACACACATACACACATCCCCCCCCCAGAATTTTGTTGGACATATCATGGGAAAATTCCGCACAGGACTGAGACAAAGATGATGGGATAACATGCCCATCAGTGTCAAAGATATCTGGTGTGGGAAGAACAAATTGAGCGAACTTGTAATAAGGTCAAACTCAAGAGTTCTGGTGACAGTTCTTTTTGCAAAAATTAAATTTGTTGAACAATACAGAGTAACTTGCAACAGAATATCAATGGTAAATATGTGCACAATTAACAATGATCCTGTTACCTGCAATTCCAGCAATGGCTTCCGATGCAAAGTACTTTACATCAACATCATTATCAACATTCAGTTTATCCAATACTGGCTTAACCTGTGACAGTATACAACTGCAATGTAGAAAAAACACAATTACATATTAATACAGCAATAAATAAAAAACATGTAAACCCAAAAACATCAAACCCTTCTTTGTAACTTAATTAGCATGTGGTGTGTGTATCTGCAAATGTGTGTGTGTCTGTGTTTTCAATGTGCATGTCTGTCTGTCTTTCCCCTAAGTCATATGCAAGCATCAATACTATGAGACAAACATTAACAGGTTCCTGGCAGCTCAGTACCAACACCACACCAGCATATGTCTATACCTCCTAATGCACACCACCTTGAAAATACAGACATGGCATCAACACAAACTTCTGAAGTGAAAACACTACTATCATCCAATGTAAGGTACCAAAGTATTGTACATGGCATGGAAACATTAAGGTTTACTGGCATTAAGTGGTAGTGGAGGTAGCAGTAGCAGTAGCCAGAGCAGCAGCAGAAAGGTTACAGTATATTAACTTACACTGTAACATGAATGTTATGAAACAAGAGATAACTGGTGATGAAATAAGACAAATACAATGTGCACAGACTGAAAAGTCCAAATGCACATCTATTCTATTCTGTTCTATAATCTACTAACTTGGGTTCCAGTACAGGTCCAATCTTCTGAAGGGTCTTAGCTACATTGAATCGTACATTAGCAACATTGTCATTTGCCATGGATACAACTGTGGGCAACATTGATTTGGCTGTAATTTCTGAACCACAGGCTTCAGCAAGAACCTGAAATACAAATATAAATTTACTCATAAATTCATACAAAAATACACAAGAGCACAGCATAAAAATAACCTTCCATCAACAACGTGAATAAGCTCTGTTCAACTGACCTCAATTAGCTTATATTAACAGAGTGAGAAAAACGAAAATTGCTAATGAAGTACACATAGACCATTTCAAATGAATGTTCAGTACAGTCCCAGTTACATTCCACACCACCTCTAGCCCCCCCAAAATTCATCCACTGCTAAATTGACCTTTAAATTTATGATCCCAGCATCCTCTGAGGGACTTGAAATGGTCACTGAAGGACACTATTACTCACCACTAGGTCTGGTTGAGGTGGCTGTGGTAACACTGTAAACTGATTTTTCTGTATCACTTCCTACATCAAGAGGGTCTGCATTAAGTTGTACACCCTCAACCCAATGCATGTTTTTGACTGCTGGACTTTTGCATACGATGATGAAAGCAGATCATGATGCTGCTTTATGAAGCTCAGAACCAAGTCAAACCCATCTAAGACAACCAGCACTACTAACAGTACCAGCCAACTTACCCACAAGGAGTTCCAACCACATTCAACACCTAACATGTGTATCTCAATGCAAGATGACTCCCCCACAAAAAAAACACACCTACCAAGGGAAAATGTATTTATCCAAATCTAAGACCATCTCCCAAAAACTAAATGTCTGCTAAGAAAAAATATTTTACTATTAATTTCATACACTTACTACACAAAGCGTGTCAGATTCTATCTGCCTTTACCAATCAGTGTCCGTCACCATCCCCACAGTCATTCCACATAATATCATTATCAGTACCATCCACTGCAATGGACCAATCACAGCCACTTCGGGTGAGCTACACTGCCATGCCATTATGGTCCACATTAACTCAATACTAGACTTACATTTCTTGGTTTATAAACTTAACATGACTCATGAAGAATTTTCCCCACAGATAGTACCAATGGTGTTAAGAATTTACATATGCGTGCTCTAGATTTTTGTGTCATGTATGTGGTCTGATCAGTCACAGTTCACAGCTCTTTTTATGGTTTTTAATTTGTGGATTGGTCCAGATTTTATTTTTGAGCAAAGTACTTAATTTTTTAATTTTTCAACAGTCATTTTCCTTTCACTATTGCTGAATTAGATCTGTACTCAGGTATGTATCTTAAAAAGTTACTACTGTTTCTATGGTGCCCAGTGCTTCAGAATAACTCAATCTACGTGATCCACAGGGTTGGACACTTCTTTGCCTGGCAATAAATGGAGCCAGCTTCCAAAATGCCAAGCATCTTTAAAAATAGGAGGATGGACAAGATCCCCCACCCAACAAAGAATGCATCAGTTAACTTCATTTGTGTTCTGTCCCCTCTTTGGGTTCTCTTGACCCCTGAAAATGGGACCGATAGGTTGTCCCAAAATGTTGGTAAGGAATTACTACTCTGTGCTGTGTAACATCTCAGAAGATTGCATATCTCACTTGACAATTTGGCGATGCAGGCTTTGGTTTGACTCTGATGGTCTGGTCCAGCACGGTCCAGTTCCGTACTCCATATGCAAATTTAAGACGACCTCATATATTTAAGTGTCAAATTTAAGGGGAAAACCTCACCTTGCATTCAAGTACATATGGTACTTTCCTACTACACAGTGTTACAAAGTGTTGCAGCTATTCTACAGAAACATTTTATGGTACATGTAATGTTATTTCATATGTTGAATGTTTTGTACTCTTATGTTAAAACTTTCCAAAACATGTGTGCAGTGCTCAATATGGCTGTTTTCTCTAGGTCCTTAATTTCGCGCTTTCCCGGTATGTTGCTCAGAAATTTTCTGAATGATTTTCAGATGGTTCCAGTTCCCCTTATTATTACTGGTATCACTTTTACATTCCACATGAATTGTTATTTCTTTTGTAAGGCTGATTATTTACTGTTATTATTTTACTTTATTTTTGTGAAAAACTGATCACATATGTACAGATCATGTGTATGTCATATTTCCCTGATTTGTAACCTCAAAGCTTTGCATCAGTGCCACATTTGTACCTGTACACTCAGAACAGCATTCCATACATGGTGTGTAGGCATGCCTGTGATCCATGTCATATAAAATTTCACATGCCTAGTACCAAACATTCATCAGTTATCACCATCAGACCAACAGATACAGAACATTTTTCACCCATCAACTCTCTTTACATTCCACAAAACTATTACCTTATGAAAAGCTGCACTTCCTATATATTTTATCACATTTTTCTATTTATCACACACAATTACATTTTACAGTACGGTTCATACTGAAATTGGGCACAGCAAGACCTGATAGCCATATGAGGATCACCAATCTACAGCTAAGTTTTCATGTGTTCCACTTACATTAATGCAAAACAAGCATGTCATCCTGTGAAGATAGTTCTGGTCACGAGACATGGCCAGAACTTTTGGGATAACTGTATTCTGGGCCCACTCTGGTCCAAATTTTTCTACCAACTTCTTCAAATTTAAGGTGGCAGCTTCACGAATGGCATACACTGAAAGCAAAGATAACAGCAATGACTGTAGCCACCTATCAAAATACAACAGCTGCCTGAAAACAGAAAACAACCTCCCTAAACCAAAAGTTTTAAACAAACTGACTTAAGTGCACAGTACAGATAATCAGCCCTCCGGCACCAAATGAAATGCCTTGTGTATTGTGCTCAAGATATGGCATTTAAATGGCTGTCCATTATTTCGCATATTCTTTGGCACTGACTTAAGCAGCACTTTGGTTGGTTTCTCAGCATCACATCTGTCATCACCATCAATGGGTTAAGGAATATGTCACTGATCCAAGGCCAAAAATGTGTGCCTGAACCAAGAGAGGGTGGATGTCAAAAGACAAGAAGACCATGGACAAGGGTTCTGTCTTTAAAGATGGGAACTAACAATGACTAATAACTCACCATGATCAACAAGCCATGTCATGCAAAGTGAATTCAATTTCTCATCAAAAAATTCCACTCCAAGCTGCCCTGCCAGAAGAGGCATGTATTCGATGATAGCTAGTCGCACGCGCCATTTTGAATCTTCCGCAAGCTCAACAATAGCAGGTAATAATGACTGAGACAGCTGAAAACATAATGCATAACATGAGGCAGTAAATAAAAACACCTTGTTTACAGACATAATTCTCATTCAGTGTAATTATTAAACACTCTTTCCTTGAAACAGAAGAGGAGGAGGACACAACTTTGCCATCAAACATTCATGCATATAAAACCACGTGGAACAGAAATTCAAAAGGGCAATAACAGTTACAAGTGGCAGCAGTAGAGATGAACCAGATTGTAGCCTTCTTGGTTTTGACACAATGTACTGTCAACTCTAACTCAATTCCTTCCACCCTCAAAAAGGAGGCAGAATTTTCCTCTGAAATATCGGTACATAATGACATCACTATGTGGTGTCAAAAACTAGAAGACTGCTGTCTGAATGAGCCCCATCATCAAACATGAAAACAAGCAGCAATCAAGTTTCAGTGATTGTAATTTGTTAATTAGTTGATTACATAAAAATTCTTAGACAATCAAATAAAGTGAAGACTGTAAACAGGCAGTGCAAAGCTGAGAACACAAAACTAAGTACAAATGTCACAGCAGTTAGACAGTATGACAGATGGTACAATCTCTGACAAATAAAAGGTCTTCTTCAATAGATGCACTTACCTGCTGTATTCCAATGACTTCATTGACACAGTCAAGATTGGAGATAATGTTCAACCGTACTTCAGGACATTCATCTTTCAGCTGTGACAAGAAGAGAGGGAGCAAGTGCTCGATTGTGTTGTGCTTGCCAAGTATGGGACTAAGACCCATTATGACTGATGCAAGTGCAGACTTAACATGCTGATTGGGATCAGCAACCAATTCCTTTACAAATGGAAGGATATTTGTCATGATGATTGATTCTTGTTGATACGAGTCCAAGTTCTGGCAGAAGTCACGCACCTTGTGCGCTGCTGCAGCACGCACTTCAGCCTCTGTATCCTTCAATAGTGACTGGAATGCTGGTACAAGGTCTGATTTTGTAATTTCTTGGCCCACAGCTTTCTGAAGCTAAAGATAAAAAATTCAAACATGAGAGTTACTACAAACGCCATGTTCCATACACAATAAACTTAATGACCTAGGATACAAACAAGAATGGGTCAGTGATGGTCCCTCACAGTAAGAACTAAACTATGAAGTTGCAATATTGCTAGATCTGAAGCTTCAACTACATCTTCATACATTACAAACCTAATAAAAAAAAAAAGAGCCCTTACAACGATGCAAAACCAAAAACACAAACAAACTCAAACAAAAAACCCAATTATGGCAGTCTCCCATACACCAACC
>Ga0123354_10007187_pt1 | contig 16696 bp, 7 predicted proteins | sample TergutLab28metaG_2_FD_97872 | JGI IMG/M metagenome (GOLD analysis project Ga0123354, IMG submission 97872) | Labiotermes labralis P4 segment gut microbial communities from Petit-Saut dam, French Guiana - Lab288 P4 | ecosystem: Host-associated > Arthropoda: Insects > Digestive system > Gut ...
GGAGTGAATAGGGATACATTTACCTAACCTGAATTTTAATTTCTCTTCTCGCCAATGTTAGGCGCAGTAACATCTAGAATATTGAACATAAGAGTAATTCAAAATCAGTTTATGTGAAGTTTACACGGTTATTTGCTTTTTACATCCTTTCTGTCTGCTGTATTTCTATCATCGAATCATATGCAAAATGCCTCAATTTGGGAGTCAGCTGAATGAATATAATCTGTACCCGCACTTAGAGATAAAACGTACCATTGGAACAGGTTTCATAGTTTCCGTATTTGGCTCTTGGCGGAAGCAGGGCCAGCTTCCGAAGTTATGTGTGTGTATATGTGTGTATGTGTATGTATGTGTATGTGTGTGTGTGTGTGTGTCTATCTAGCAAATCGAGACGACGAAACATTACAAAATATTCCCATGAAAACTCCTACCACAGACCCTTATTCTTACATAAAAGAAATTTATGCACTGAATTTAACGTCCCGTGACGTTATTCTTTACTGTAATTTTGTTATTACTCTGTCTTTTCGTTGTCACACTTTGGAAGACTTTGTGTAGCGTTAATAGAAAGTGTATTGCATTCTGTTGCCTGTGTATCAGGAGCTATCACACATATTAACAGAGAATCTATTTTACTTAGTTACATGTATATTACTACTAATTAATACAGAATATGTCATCCAGACCGGCCCTGGGGCCCACCCAGCCTCCTGTAAAATGGGTACCGGGTCTTTCCTGGGGGTAAAGTGCGGCCGGGGCGTGCTGCTGACCACTCACCCCCTACTATTGCTGCGGTCATGGAAGAGTAGAGCTATACCTCTGCCCACATTCTGGGCCACACCGGGCCTGTAAGAGGATCACTCTACCTTTACATTTACTCATTTCTGCTAGAGGCTGATTCGACCCCAGGGCCATAGTGCGTTCGGAAGTATAACAGTTGGTATCGAACCAGCGACCTTCCGATTTGTAGCACAGCACCTTAAACACTGTGCCATCGCGGTCCCCCTTATTCTTACTTAATTTATGTTAATATATTCTAATGATATAATTTTGCTGAAAAACTATAATCAGTGAAGTTCTTCTTTCGGGAAGCAGTAAATTTCCTCTCTGCTAGGACTATCAGACTTTTTCTTGGAACTATACAGCCTCGTACCCAACAGTACTGGGAATTTTTCTTCTATGGTGAAACACGGCCACAGCTCTAGTTTAAAATCTGACCTCCATACGATCCTCTGAAATTTAGAGTGGTGTAAGCCATGCCTTCTTCATGTGCAGAAATCACAAAATTTTTTCATTTCCACTGGATTATCATTGCCTAACACGATACACGCCACACGATGAAAAGTAAATTAATATACATGACTTAACACCATTTTCGCCTGTTCATAGTTTTCTTTGGTGAGATATCTCATAATAAATGACGTCACTTTTTTCTTGATTGACTTAGCCCACTTTGGCCTTAAACGGCTAATATAGCACTGAGGTTGCTAGACTAGTGCTGTATTTGCTCATCCCCATAAACATTTACGAAGTGGTGTCTCGTCAGTTTTATTTACGTATCTGTAGTTTACATAATGGCGATGAAGAGCGTCGAATAATTGGGTCATAATGAATAGTGAAATAGAAAGGCTGTGGAAGGAAGCAAACGCGGTTTGTAATTCATATTACAACGTTAAACTGTAACTCAGTATTTCCTTCGACTTTCAGCCGCAGCAGTTCGCTCGTACCAGATGAATATCCGCACACTGGTGTTCGGTCAGTTAGACAAAATAAGAAACGCATGTTACTAAGTTTCGCCTAATAAACAAAACAAATAATCTCCATTACAATTGGCTGCCAACAAAACGAAACTTTTAGGCTGTCAGCATTGCCAAAGAGATAACATGTTGTCTATATCGATTAGATGCATAACCATTATGAAGAACATATTAAAAAAAAAAAACAAGGAAAACATATTTTAGAAAATTGGATATTTCTCAAAAGCTACTTGTGCTAAAAATTAATTCTAGGCATGTCTAGTAATCTGAACTTGTACTCTAACGAAAGCATGGGCTGTAACAATAACGTATCACTGATTGCTATGTTCGTCTACGAAGCAAAACCACTGTTGAACAGTGATTGGCTAGGAAAGACGAAGTAAAATAAGGAAGAACCTCGGTGAAGACAACCGGTATCGCGGAAAGATTGGAACCTCTTACCCCCGAATACGTGTCAGAATTGTTCATGAGTTGTGTAAACTAGTTTGGTGCTAGTATTTCATTACAGAACAAATTTGTCGTGTGTTTGTTCTGTTTCTTCTTGCAGGCCCGTACTCATATTCCTGGTTTTCTTTACTCTTCCTTCAAGTAGCCTAAACAAAGAGCCTGCAATAGCCTACTGTGGGCTTTCCATTATTTGACATAAAAAGGATATCAGATACAGGCAGCAGCTCTAACTGGGACAACATTCAATTGAGATGAAACCTTTATTTAAATGATCCACCTAATTATTAGAACAGATTCTGTCGAGGGGTGGGGGGGATTTGGGAAAGTTGGCGTGGTATCGAAACCAGGATCTCAGTAGGGGTCATCGGTCACTATCATGCTGTTTCTTACACCCCGACTGTATCAATTGAAACTGAAGAGCCTTCCTGTTTCCTTGCCAAGTTTCTCCTCCGGGCTGGAGATATATTGCATTCATCTTCCCATATCTCTCAGGCAGAGGCAGGCCAGTCTCCGACCCGTAACCAATGTGCGCAGATTGGCGGAAGTGGTCAGAGGAATTGCATCCCTTGTAGAACCACTCTGCTGCCGGTACAACATATATCAGTCCCCTCACAGACCTGGGAAATGGGCTCCATAAAGCACCAAGATCTCGATCACAATAAACCGAATTGAACGTAATTTTCAACCGTTTACTTACAAGAATTTTAACGGAAATTTATATTTGACATTTAACTGCCAGAGATTTTTTTTTTGAGTTCAAAATGTACGACCACAATTTAAGATTAGGTTATAAACAACTTAAGCGACCTTCTATAAGGAATTTTTACCCGTCAAAAGGAACGATATTTTCGTCATACTGCCATTACATTCAAAAAGGTCTTACGTCGTCACCATGTTTATCTGTACGTATGTCTGTTTCACCTTATAGTCTTTGAACGGGTTTGAATAAATTAATGACAATGTTTCATTATGTTACTGGGAGGTACATTATTTTTGTTTGTTTTATTCCCCTATAAAGACTAAGTATGATTTGTAAGCAGACTCGTGAGATTGGACGTACTTTACAACCAAGACAACTGAAATAGTTCAAAAATATTAATTTTGGATAAAGTAAGTTAAGATAGATGTATTTACAAGTTAATATGTGAATACATTCCGACAGACAGAAGGAAAGTAGTTTGACAAAGAAAAAGATGGACAGACCAACATCCATAAGAGGCAAAAGCCTGAAATGACACACAACCCGTTGCTGCTGCTTCCTCTTACTTTACTAATGGTAAGGAAGTTACTGTCGAGTGGACGCCCGAGAGTGTTACGATAGTCTTTTGTTCTGAAGGCAATAGATGAAGCATGCGACCGAATAAACTTCTGTCAATTTCTTCTGCGTTCGGACCGTATTATCATTTCGTATCGTATTCTACTAGTTCCTATAAAATAAGGAAATGTGACAAAGAGACTTTCTCCACCGCGCCCTTCACTTAATGAACCGTTGCAATTAGGCATGTGATATTCTCTGTAAAAGCAGAACATACTGTTGGGTTACCTGATAATAAAGGGCCTGTAATTTTAAGAATGAGTGCGGTAAGAAACTTGTAAATAAGTATGTAATATCGTATGTGACATGTGCAAGTATCGGCAATCTGCCCAAGAGGAAGGTTAGCGCAGGAATGGCTTAATTACTAACTTAATAAGACATATTTTTGGCGCTAGAGCCCCGGTGGGCCAGGGCATCCTCATTCACGATGTTTCTAGATCATACACAACGACGCACCACAGTCGGTAGGACTCCTCTGGACTAGTAATCAGCTCGTCGCAGAGACCTCTACCTGACAACACACAACACTCACAACAGACAAACATCCATGCCACCGGTGGGATTAGAACCCACATTCTCAGTAGGCGAGCGGCCGTAGACCTACGTCTTAGACCGCGCGGCTACTGGGACCGGCTAATAAGACATGTATCTTACTTTATTCTGGCCCTTCACACAAATTGAGGAAACGTAAGGACATTAAACGCCACAATTTCTTCCAGGAACTACCTTTTAAGAAATCACAGCACATCAAATTTCTAATATTTAAAAATTACAAGTGATCAGTCGGATTCGTTAGAGGACGTCACTAAGGCACAGTCTTCAGCAGGTTCTTAGTATGAACAAATTGCATTATTTACGTAACTTGTGACAAAATTTCTTCTTCTTCTTCTTCTGCTTTCCGAGTATTAGGTTTCAGCAGTCTCTGAATTGCCTTCATTTATCTTTATATCCACTTGTTTGTAACTGCGTGCGAGTTTTTGGAGTCTCTGTCTTTGAACTCTTGTGCTATTTCCTCTATACTAACCGTCATTTCAATATTCTAAAGAAATAGGCTACTTATTTCTTGCATAATTCACTTTCTCTGTTTTTTTTTCATACATTACATTGGTTGAAGGCTCTTGAAATTACAAATTCCGCTGTTTGAATTATACTAACAGATTTTCTCGTCACTTCCATGTATAAATATGAGAACTTAAATCAGTAGGCGACATGAAATATCTTTTTTTTTTGTTTTCTCGCTTGCTATTTCAAGTAATTAAAATATTTCTTTCAAAGCTATTTAGACTACTTCTCCTGACTATTTCATGTTAATTATCCCGTCATAAACGATGGCTTTATGCATACATCACCGCAACTCTCATGCAAATTTCTAAGAATCCTTTCATTTTATACATTGTCACAGCTGAAATTCTGTCTATAGACGTACATCCTTACTTCCAATTGAGCTTGGGGATAAAACTGGTTCTTTTTAAAACGACAAGTATGTGTCCCTAATATTTGTCTCACAATGAGGCAGGCAATTCAGATGACCGCGTGCCCGATGGACAGAGCACATGCTAAATGACGCATAGAAGAATGAAATAAAAAAAGGACAAAAATAATATAGAAGGACTTGTAATAGGTGGTGAGTGTAGCTAAATAATAGGTTCCAACACCGACATCAAACTCTTCGTGTAGACAAGCAAGCAGAAATCTACAAGTCATTGCGCAATGATATGCGAAAATTGTTATTTGCTGATGTTTATTCCTACGTCTATATTCTCCTACGTTTCTCTTACTCTGTGTGTGTGTGTTGGTGTGTGTATGTGAAGAGAGGACTGGTAAAAAGAAAGAAGAGAGGTGGAACCCGAAGGGGATCTTCGCTTGTCGCTTTCTTTTCAGACTTGCCGCTATATTGCTGTGTCAGCATCCATCTTCAAATCATCGTCATCAACATCATTATAACATTTCCAAGCCAGCAGCAGCAAAACCATGAAATTACACGTAGACTGGTTTGACCCCAACTGGTGTTTAGTATTGTACAGTCACAACAGAAAATTATATTTCTCTTTTGAATCTATTATAACAACGAAAAGAAACTTCACTACTTACATATTTGTTTATAAACAGAACATAACTTGTGTTTCTCTAACATAACTGCTTATCCGCTCAATAAGGATACCTGATATCTGAAATATTTATCTAATCCCGTTTAGCTATTTTCAAATAAATGTTACCAACCTGCAAATTCTTTGTCCTTCTTTTTTTCCTCAGTTGTTAATTTGCACGTTTAACAAAACCATTATTATTTATCCCAGCAACAAAGACTTCGTACTGACACAATTAAACAACGGAAATAAGGAAATTAATATTTTTTGAGCACGGTATTCTTACTGTAAAACTTGGTAAAAATATGATCCTCTTTTTTCTTTTAGCGAGGTGGATATTAGTAACTTAATGAATTTATTGTTATAACTAATTCTATAAGAATGTTTAAAATTTTTGTCCACACTAGTAAACTATTAGTTCCTGTTGTTGCGCTATCGTTATCTAATGTGGGGGAAAAAAACATAAAATAAAATTTTCCTTTTAAGATGGCATCATTAGAACTGAATCCTTATAAGGATACTTTCCCCTTCATGTGATATTTAGTTTCATCTTAAGCTTATATTCATGACAGGGGATCAGAAATTACTTTTAGATTTTCTGCCTAAAGTTATGTGCTTCCTATCTCGCCTATCTGCCCAACTCATGCGCCTTGATTCTATCACTCTATTACTACTTCTAATTTTTAGATAGCGAATTTTTAACTCATGGGACTTCTTATGTCTTGTGACAAAATATTCACGTCAATTCTTTTTCCTCTCAGACCGCCCTTCCCTTAACGTCGGAGACATACATTACATGCCCGCCAAAGGAAAGGAGTGTAATGATGTCTTTAGGTAGACTGCTTTAAACTTGTGTTTTCTTGTTGGGAGTGGGAATATAACAAATTACTGATATGAATTGTTAACACGCTTGCTTAGGTCCTTTGTGCTGTTCCCAAATATTATTTTTTTCAGATCACATTTCTCTGTATAACACATGACAGCAAATTTGTATTTTAACGAGAACACGGCTCTGATATTTCCTCATAAATGAGAAAATTTTATAAGCCAAATTTTGTGTCAAATTGGCAGAAGTCCCCATTCCTCGCTAGGGATATTGTCGCTTTAGTTACCATTATCGCTATAACTTTATAAGTAACACAACAAACAGCTCCGTAATTACGACATTGGTCGTGAAGTAATGTTTACCCATACAATTTTAACAGGTATTTCCTTGTACAAGTCATATGGTCTATTATCCAGATGTATAGATATCAGTCCTGCATGTCAGGTAGTATTATTGCCACTATTTTATTTTGTCTTCTTTTCTTTATGTAAAGAACGTGCTGTTAAAGTAGAGATAATGTATACTTTAAACTGGTCTAATAAAACTTCAGAGTTTTGTATTGTCAGCACATCTAATTGCTGACTTGTAAAGATTACTTGATGCAGACTTAATACAGATCATGTACATGATATAGAGCCATATAAAATTTCACACTCTGTTTCCAGTGATTTATTAGTTACCCACAAGAAGTGTAATTTAAATCGTATAATTGCACAATTTCTTTCCTTTTTTATTGCACATTTTCATGAAGATTTTACGGTAAGAAATTTTCACGTTCCACTAAGATCTGTTGATAGAAGCCTATGTAATTCTCGGCTGTCAAAACAAGTGGCGCTAGTGACTCTTCCACCTCATAAATTCGCGAGTCTGATATGCTATTATTTTACTTTGCAATGATCGTAATAGATTAAAATATTTGGTTTTAGAATGTCTTTTACAGACTTAAGTTTCGTACAAAGTTTCTTGAAAGTCAGAGTTTAAATGAAGACGCACACAAACATAAGCACGTACCCAACATGGTGTTCTCAAAAGCCTATGTTTTTGATTTTAGGAAAACACATTAGGCTAAAATTAACCTTTAAAGCTGAGTGCAAAATTTATTCGTATGCACCAGGAGTTATAACATTCAGAATTTTAAAGCTCTGCCCACAAGTTTCATTTATGTGTTCTCTATGTTTCTCATAATTAGCAATGACTATTTGCCATGTATATCATTAACTGGTAGACTTTTATAACCAAGGCGGAGTGTTTTCGCTCTGCGCTACGAACCGAATCAATCCTAATAAGAACTGAGAATAGGTTTCTGTATAAACTTTAATACAAACCTGTGTTGGATCTGCGTTACGAGGCAAGAAATCGAATTGTTGATCCCTAGATACCTCCAAAAAGCAGCTGCGAAAACAGACTACTTATCTCGCCGTGTTTATTAGTCTATCAGTCTGTCCGCATTGAACAGCGCCACTTCCAATAAAAGTTTTTCGTTAAATTTTGTGTTTCGGGATTTTTACTTCATTTTTTTCCACTTTATGATTCTGATGAATATCGGGTAAAATAATAGAAACTTCATATTTATACCTACCTGTGTGTATGATAATATCTCCCATCGATTGGATTTTATAATTGAAAGATCGTGTTATCTGTGAGGTACGAGATAAAGTCGAAGAAAACGTTGAATATACACCTATCTAACAACAGAGCATGTTAGGTTGTAAACACCACAGTTTACGAAGTAACTAAAAGAACTATTATGTATCTGCTTCTAGGATATATTGATTCTGAATGAGAGAATATCTCTTGTTAAAAAGTGTAACATTTTTAGAAAAGTGGAAGGACAAATATCAAATACCAACATAATATTTTTTCTGAAAGCTGTGCCAAGAATTCAGAATCTAGGTAATATTAGAGAACGAAAGTAGCTAACGTGTTACGTTCTGTGGATATATCCTAACTTGTTCATATTTACTTATTAAAGGCTGTACAGAAAACTATTCCGATCAGCAAAGCGCAGGGAACAAGTTTCCTTGAAATTCTGTGTACCTACCGAGAGATGTGGGAAGGTGGAGCTGTCAAGACGGATTTCTCTTCGCTGGAAGGTGCAACACTCATTAAACCAACCCATGTTCCACCAATTATTGTTACTGTATTTTTAGATGAGTAATGCTGGGGGCCGTTGCGCCAATCAGCTAAGAACTATAATCTCAGACGAAGTGAAGCCTCCGTAACATGGCTTGTATCATAGGGGGACGAAACTGATAGGATCTTTCGTAAACTCCCTTCAAAAATGATAGGCTACACAGCGAATACAATTACCGTTTCTAACGTTACCCACTCATTTATAATAACCACAACAATTTTACCTCTTGATCGCGTTATGATGTATGGCGTTTTGTAGCAATTCTGAAGTTGAAATGTGTAGTGGACCGAGAGTTGCTGTAATCTAAAGTTTATCAGAATATTCTAGCGGAAGTGGGACACATATGAGGCAATACTTTAGGTGAAATAAAGGTAAAGCATTCCCGTTACTGGCCTGCAGTGGCCCAGAGGGTTCCAGGAAGTAAAGGTTCCCAGATTTCATGACAATGGCACAGGATGGTGGTAAGATTGTTAGCATTACGCACCGGCCGCCTTTAACTCCAGGAAATATTCCTGGTACTCATTTCTGTTAGAAGCTGATTCGACCCCAGGGCCATAGCGCGATCGGAAGGATTTTATGTCAATGAAAAATTCCAATGACACCACCTGAGATCGAAACAGCGATCTTCCGATTTGTAGCACAGCACCTTAACCAATTTCGGCGAAATAATAATATTAAAATTGTTCGTAGGGGAAATGTGAATGAAAGCGTGCTCTTAATTCAGATAGTTCATTCTCATTGTACTGAATGACATTTAAGATAAGGCACTGTGATCCTTCGGAATGTCTGGAACTACTCGCCTCAAGATACAGTGTCACATCCAAGAAGATTCTTATGTTTAACAGCATCTCTGTGATAACCTAAGATTTCGCAGGGTTTTGGTAGTTTGAAAACGCGGTGATGAAACTTCTTGTCCCATAGAAGGTTGGGACTTTGTTGGCAAGTTGAAGAAATGCTCAAAAGACGCTGAGCCGTTAAGTAAGTTAGTAGAAGTTACGACTAAAATTATAAACAGTTCGGTGTTTGTAATGTATGGGGACAGCGGTAAATACTGTTACACGAAATGTGTACTGGGATGTTAATAACCGTTCTTCTCCAAAGTTCGCATAATGATTATGAAATAAAAATATATTTAGTAATTCCGAGCGAAAACGTTGTTTACCGAAAATTATTAAATATATATATGGCATAAGCAATTACAAAACTAAACGCTTTAGAGCGGTGGATATTTCCTTCGTGATTTTCGAGATTTGAAGTTAGCTTTTGGTCAGTTGTGACTGTGTAGATTATGCTTACTGTTTAATGTGATGTTAAGCCTCGGAACATTAATAAACAGAAGAACATGTAAATGTATTCACTATTATATTCCGAAGTTGGAGGCAGGAAAACCCTCCAAAGGCTAGTTAATGTCTACCAAACTACATGGCATAACATCTCCCATCTTTATCCTTTCAGTATTTGTACTGTAAATGATTGAATAACCGAATGTGGAACTTTGAAAAAGCATTTTTATTAATTATTTTCATTGTTACACCGTGCACGTTGTCGAGTCACTCAATTATTATACCAGCTAATTCACTTATATAAAATTTACACATTAAAACACTAAAACTGCTCCGACATGTTTCGGTCCTAAGACAGCTCCCTGATGATGGTCTTAGTACCGAAACATGTCGGAGCAGTATTAGTGTTTTAATGATTAACTTTTATATAAGTACATTAGTTGGTATAATAATTGAGTGACATTTTTATTAAATTTAGAATTAGACTGAAAGTTTTGCAAGCAAGAATTTGGAATGGGTGTCAAGAAAAAAAAAGACTCTTTATTAAGCCTCTACTTTCCACGACAACTTCTTATTTTGCTGACCACAACTGCCCAGTACTGGCTTTAAAGAAGGGTATTTTTTTCCCAAAGTGCTAATCCTTTGGAGGCTGGAACATATATATTTCCTACATATTTGACTGTCGGTTGTGACTTGATATGTTATATGAAGAAATGGCGCAATGAATTACTATTCGAACCCCGATAGCTGTTTCCAAGTTACAGGAAGTCACTTAAAACAAGTTAAGCCCATATAAAAGGAAATGCAGAGAAATCACTGATCCAAGGCAACAGAAGAAGATAAAGTAATCTCAACAGTGTATTGGCTCTCGTATCAGAAATCCACTCACGTTCTGTTATCCTTTCACGCCAATGTGCGATAACTGATGGATGGAAGCAGCTTTTCCTCTGGGCAATTTCTTTCTTCGTTAACGAGACGCCTTGACAGCAATCCGGCTGCTAAATCACGTGCGCGTCACGACAGTCTCAATGAAAGCAGTCCAGCGTCTACTCTCCTTTTTGAAAGGCAATTAGTGCATATTGTCTACAGTAAAATCGTTTTCCTCAATACGTTTCTACCTGTAGATTGGTTTAACTATTTCCGATGTTTCAGTACTTAATTAGACCTATCATTTGAGTTTAGGTGCCTTTGGACCTCAACGGTTTTCCATCAAGTAGAACCAGCAAGTTGTTTGAAATTAATAAAACTGGAAAGAATTATGCGGAAATATTCTTGAATCAAGAGAGGGAGGCATCTTTAATACTTATTGGATGGAAATGAAATTTTTATTCCTATTGTGTCGTAGGTTCATATTCAGATTATAATACAAACGTAACCGGAGTGGGAAAATCTTAAAGGAAACGACGAATTATTTCTCTAGACTTTTGGGAAAGATACGTAAGGGGTTAAGTTGCATAACCCCTCAAAGACAGGCAGATAGAAGAAATTATTCTTGATTTCAGTTTTACGCTTTGGTGTAAATTAGATCGTCGCTTTTCTGGGATGTTACGCAGAGTAGAATGGTGCTTAGTTACCGATATTTCGGAACAGACCATCGGTCCCATCTTCAACGGCCAAGCAGTTCAAGGAGATACTTGGACCGCTTGACCCTTGCAGATGGAACCGATATGTTTTGCCGAAACGTAGATAAATGACTACCAATCTAGGCTTCATTACGTCACGAAAGGACAAATATCTCACAAATATTAAATTTCGCATTCTCCATTTCGTGCATCACAATTAATTTCCAACGACCGAAACCAAACATGCAGTCAGTTCTGTTGAAATCACAATAATGTTACAACACACCAACCGTTAACTTGCTTCGGACCCATCTGGCCCATCGTAAGGGAACACACAGTTGTACGAAACAATTGCTTATTATTTTCCGTTTGTAGTAAAGCTGCCGAAAAAATTCAATGTAATACTTATGTAGCGGGGGGACCGCGGTAGCACAGTGGTTAAAGTGCTGTGCTACATATCGGAAGGTCGCTTCATTTTTCATTCACATAAAATACTTCCTATCGCACTATGGCCCTGGGGTCGACTCAGCCTCCAATAGAAATGATTACCAGGAGCATTTCCTGGAGGTAAAGGCGGCCGGTGCGTAAGGCTGACAACCTTACCACTGTCCTGTGCCGTTGTCATGAAATCTGGGAACCTTAATTTCCTGGAACCCTCTGGACCACTCCAGGCCTGTAACAGGACTGATTTACCTTACGTATGTAGTAGACTGAGTTGTGCGCTGAAAACAGTTATCGGAGCAGCTTGTTGTTCTGAGTGAAACCACGAACAACCAGGAGTTTCCAGTGTTCAATCTGTCTGCTACATCGTACATTACGCTGATGAGTTACGGCAGCTCTGCTGCATACAAGTGCTTTGTGCAACTGTGTGCTCTATGATGTTGGGCCAATGAGGCACGAAACGTGACTGTTTTAATATTATTGTGACTGTAATAGAACTGAGTGCGTTCGTTGGTTCGAACTGTGATAATTACGTAATGTTGACATTCACGTATTTTACTTAGAGGGGGGAAAAATGGAAGTGTTTTTGCTGCTGCCAACTATTCTAATTTCTTCGGCACTGGAAGGTGCCTCTCGGATTCAGGTTTTTCTTGCGGTAATCCTAATTTTGGTGTGGACTCAAGTCAGCTGCGCAGCTGTCATCTGACTCCTTACACAACAGAATATTTGTCATTGGCGAGTAGCAACTACGTTGTTAGTAGCAACATTTCTGTTAATAATAAGAGCCTGTGGAAATTATGCGAATTGCCGTCGTCTGTTAACGATGATTAATACAATGACTTTGTACAAAAAAAAAGACCAAATTACGTGACGCCACACACAAAGATACCGAAATAAACAATAAAGTGCTGACAACTGTGGAGTGTATAATTACGTAGCAATGATATCTCGAGATGTTTTAACTACTCTCGTAACTTCATGGAAGACAGTAAGTTTTCGGAAACGAACAGTCGGTTGGCCAATTAAGAAATGTCCCACCTGAATCAGAATGACTTTTGTTTTGTTCAATGGAATTGGCAATTTGACGTTTTCCTAGGCCAGGTCAATTCTCTGTGCTGCATTCGATGTTATTCCTTTCATATGTTTCACTAATATTCTCTTCGACATGAGACCTACAAATGAGTCGCTTTTCTTCATTGATTCTTCAAAGTAGCATTACCTGGTTTTAAGAAACGGAATATGGGAAGCAGAGAGACCCAGACTTCAGACTAAACTTTAAAGTTTTATGAACATCCTACACATTTAGGGGAGATCTGGCAAGATGGAATTCAGTCATATAATATTCGAAATGTTCCTTGTAAAATTGACTGCGTTATAGTAATGTGTCAGTGAACTCTAGAGTGACTTTCCGAACTTTATATCTTCTAGAAGTGAAACAAGTGCGGTATTCCAAAAAAAAACCTGAAACGGTTTCTCTGACGTCCAAGTATCTTTAACAATAATGGGACAAGCAATCAGTGTTCTATTCCTTGCGGCGTAGCCTACTAAGCGTATTTCCATTATTAGGTTGTCTTGAGGCCGGTCCGTAGCCTATTCCAAAGTGAGTTCTCCACAGAGTGCAATTTGGTGCTTCGTCTTTCAAATTCCAGCATCTCCTTTTTTTACTTAGGTTCACCCAGTTGCTAGTTACATCTTCTTTCTCTATTGTAGTAGCCAAAATTGAAGAATGGAGCCACTCATTTTCACTAAAGTCTATTTTTCGGTTTGTTGTAATAGTGTCTACTAAGGTTTTAATAAACTATACATTATTATTATTGTTATTATCATCATCATCACCATCTCCTTTATGCAGGGTATTTATACTTATATTCCTGAGACAAACTATGTCCTTAAGGAATACAGTGTTGCAGCTATTCTGTTGTTATTATTCATGATACTTATACCGTTAGTTTCAATGTTGAATCTATTGCATTTTTACATAAGTACTTTCCGAAGTATGTGTGCAGTGCCCAATATGGCTGTTTTCTTTAGTTCCTTGACTTCATATTTTCCTGGTATGTTGCTCACGTATTTTCTAAATGACTTTGAAATAGTCCCAGTCGCCCCTATTATTACTGGTATCGCCCTTGTTTTTACATTCCACATGCGCTGTATTTCTATAGTAATGTATATAATAATAATAATAATAATAATAATCATCATCATCATGATCATCATGATCATCGACCTTACGGTCCGTGCTGTCAGTTATGTAACAACCTCCTATCGATCAGTTTTATTTCTGAGCCGCACTTTCTGGTGTCCGAATACTCGTCTTGTTCAAAGCATATCTAATATTTCTTTATTCGTCTCCATACAGCGAGGTTCCTGACTTACACAGGAATAAGGAAAGTCTTAATGTGAAGACTGCGTCCGTCTGTCTGTCTGTCTGTCCATCTTTCGACGACTTAGTATTAAAAAATGAACCATTTTCAAGCACTCGGTATACGGCTTATATAGATGAAGTTTTCAAGTAAGGACGAGTTTCGTGAATAACTGTCATTGATAGTCGTAAATTAATTTCTAGGCTTACGTACCGCATTTCGTGTTTGACTTGGGTGAAATTCAGTATACGATATCTACACGTATGTCGATCAGCAATGACGAGTTTCTCTTGAAATTCTGTGCAGTGAAATTCATCCTTTATTTTAGAGTGTGAACGAAATTTTTCCTGTACTTTGCATGTTTCTCATCCGATTTTTTTAAAATCCAGTAGAAGATTTGTTAAGAAACATTTATACGTGAAAATCAGCACACTTAAAACCATGCTTTAACCGTTTGGCGCCGGAATTATTTTTTTAATTTTAGCACACCCTGTATATAAAATGTGAATAACACATGAACCAAATATGTTAGAATTATGAAACAAACTGCATTTTGAAGAGAAAAAAACAGACAGTATACACCACGTTTAAAATATTGGGTACTTATATTTCTTGAATAACTATATAAAATGCAACTTTGGAGGTTAGCGGTGCGGTACGTCAACTATAGTTGACGTTAGGCGTCTAAAGGTTAATTAGGAAAGTAAATGCCCATGTTTGCTGTCCGATTTGAGTGAAAGTCGGCTGGAAGATATATCTGCACATTTGTGACTTTCTTAAGAATCGGCTCAAGGAAGGCCCTATTTTCCTCATGGGCGTAAATGAAATTGTACGAGTGTACAGAAAGACTTATTACTTGATAGAATATATCCTGTAGTGCTACAAACTCAGTGAAAGTTCAATGACAAATTCTCTGTTAAAAACCGGAAAAAGCTGTGTTCAACTGGGGATTTGTCATTTACCTTTATCAAGAAGTGTGACGTTTTGAGAGTAAAGAACACCTCGATAAAGCCTATGTACTGCGTCATGCAGTATGCTATGTTTAATCCTATTAAATCTTTCGGTCGGTTTACAGAATGTGAGGCAAACAAGAAAGGTCAGGATTTTTTAAGGTAATTTTTCTCTACAAACTCCAGGTGTCACAGCCACATCCACTTAACACCATGCAATCAATCAATTAAAAATCGAAAATCCACCTCTACACTGGATGAGTTTAATTAGGGCATTACTGAAAGTTGAGTATATTGTGCTCTGATACTTAGCTATATTGGGGATCTGCTGTGATTTTGGGATCCAAACATAATTCGATTATTCCTCAGTCCTCTTCCCAAATACTAATGCGTGGTTGAAGTCTAGATTTAAACGTGAATTTATGGCCCATTGGGGTGTGAACGTATATAAAAATGTCCATAAAATTTTCTTCACTACTATACGCGACAGGCATGTTTCCTCCTAAGTGATATAAATCCATCTGATGGGAAGCTTTAGCAGAAAATTAGTCTGTATTCGTGATACCCCAAGATCTTTGAGAGGTCACGCACCATCTCCGTGACCTTACATTGCTATGCACGACACAGAAAAGGCTACGTGACGCAGCAGCCGAATGTCCTACTGCAGTAAACAAACACCAGGCTTAACGACTTCCATAATACAGCACAGCATCGTAGGAGGATATCAGTGACGCACTGCTCAAGTTATTTGAAGAACCCCGTCAAGAATCTCGTCACTTGCTTTACGCAAACAAAATAATTCCTTGTTTCAGAGACATGAATGTGTTGACAGCTGCAGGCAATTACGTTGTAAGTGTTGGCTACACAGTTCCAGAGTAGTTCGCCACCTCCTATGATGAGGCATAAAGGCCGTTCTCCATAGTGCGATTGTTTCCTAATTGTGTAATATTAAAATAGCGTTACGTCCGGTTAGATCTGAGATACTAATTCATCCCTTCATTCCATTAAGATTGATCATTGTAGATACAGGCTTGTCGGTGATCACTGTGCGGTTGTCCCTGATAGGCTGATATGCCTGAACATATATGTTGCTCGATGGCCATACAGAAAGCACAACTCTTCTCCAGATACTTGAATATTCCCATAAATTCGTAAACATGCCTGCTACAACAGCGGTTATTAATCTGTAAATGTTGCTAGTTTTCACACTTTATGACCACAGAACTTGTGTCAGAAGTCCTTTTTCTATGACACGTGTCATGAATGGAAGAACCACGTTCAACTTGTCACAATATAGTCACCGTTCAAGTGTTACTGAAAATCAACTTGGTGCAAGTGATGGAGGTTAAATTTTTATGCTTTATAATATATGTTTACTGTGTAACTTCTGTGATATTTATCACAGAGTTACACATAATATATAATATAATATAATATAATATAATATAATATAATATAATATAATATAATATAATATAATATAATATAATATAATATAATATAATATAATATAATATAATATAATATAATA
>Ga0123354_10007188_pt1 | contig 16695 bp, 6 predicted proteins | sample TergutLab28metaG_2_FD_97872 | JGI IMG/M metagenome (GOLD analysis project Ga0123354, IMG submission 97872) | Labiotermes labralis P4 segment gut microbial communities from Petit-Saut dam, French Guiana - Lab288 P4 | ecosystem: Host-associated > Arthropoda: Insects > Digestive system > Gut ...
CTTCAGGAGCTTGCGATTTATTTGTTGAGTTATTTCATGGGTTGTATTGCTCTGGTTCGATGTGTGTTGGTGTTACGTTGTGGTTTGGCTGGGGTGGTGTGGTATCCGGATGCAGGCTGAAGCAGTGTTTCAGCCTGCATCCGGATACCACACCACCCCAGCCAAACCACAACGTAACATCAACACGCACCGTACCAGAGCAATACAACCCATGAAATAACTCAACAAATAAGTCGCAAGTTCCTGAGGGTGGATGTATTAACATCCGAAACATGTTGAGCATTAAATAATGAAACAATAAAGCAAGTGACATCAAGATGGTCTCTCCTTATTCAACTATCAAGATGATGCACTGCCCAATAAACATAAGATGATCAATTGCTCATCTTATGGATAAAATTCCGATTCGTTCCCACGATAACCAGAAGCAGCTACACGTTCCTGTTCGTAAACCTACATATCCATTCCACACATTTTATCCTAGCCTTTAACAACGTGTTATAATTTTATTCTCCTTCTATGCCTAGATCGTACGAAATATCATTTTCCCACAACTTTACCACAAAGCTTCGTAAGAATCTTCTCCTGAAATTTACACTAGAAATGAATTAGCATTCCGTTACCAAAATCCAAAGGCTGAGCCTCGCTAATACCAACGCCGTTGTGCCTATCATGGGACACTTCCATGCAGCCCACCATCCCGTAACCAGTATTACAAAATAACTAATCGTCTCAGGGGAGAATTAATTCCATACTTCTCTGTGATATTAACCGCGACTACTGTAAACGTTCTTCAAATTATAAAAGCTTTTCTGCGCACATAAGTTAAGTATAAAAAACACAAGCCTAATCCGAAGGTAAAGTGGATTTTGTTGACCTAGTTTACCGTTACATTTACTTTCTTGTTTCTTCTTTCGCCTTTCTTTCTTATTATGAACTCTTTCTACCTGCTCCCTGCAGGTGTAGAGCGTTATCGTTGCACGTGATCACATAGAATGACACACACACACACACACACACATACTCGGTCGAAATTCTCTGAACGAGGGATCGGCTCGTCGCAGAGTCTTCTACCTGACAACACGCCACACTCCGTAGAAAGAGACATTCAAGCCCCCGGTGGATTCGAACCCGCAATCGAAACAAGCGAGCGGCCGCAGACCCACACATTAAACCGCGCGGCCACCGGGATCGGTGTGATTTTTTTCTGTACAATATAATTTTGTGAGGAAAAAGTTCCAATATTCTTTATAGAATTTTTGGCCACCCCTGTCCCACAACAGTTCAGGACTGTATTATCTTGCTCAATTAAATTACAATATCTATGTTGAGGAAACTTATACCTATTCCTCTCAAAGCGTAGATCCTACTCGCTTTTCCATCATCCCATGTTTTAATAATCCGTTTTAATTAACCGAGTGCGGGTAGGAAAGCCGGACAAATTACGCTAAGCCCGTTCTTCCTCTGTTGCTGCAAGCTCTCTGTTCGCCTTTATTCATAGTCAAAGTATTATGCATGATAAACGTAATCTCGCACTGAATATTTCGCATCTAAATACTCCACTTCAAAGGAATTTAGTCCCATTTCATACGTAACGTAACGAGATATCTGAACAATGAAACCACTCGGTTTACATCTGTTACGTCAGCAGTCACGTGCTTTTCCATCTCCTTTCCTGCCCAGCCAGATAGTGACAGGAAATATAAGGAGCCTACCTAGTTACAGTTTCCACTCTCAGGCATGAAATGAATGTAAATAGTATCAGCAGAGCAGTTTATTCCTCTAAGAAAACGGGCTGCGTATCTATTACAAAGAACACCAGTTAATGTTGTTTAGGAAAAATATTGCTCTTAATACTACCGTATGAACACATGACTGGTCTCTGTGGACAAAATGCAGTCGTCAGTGTTAATGTAGGTGGCACGTATCGGCACTAATGTGCTTTGAAGGACTTTGAAGGACTAAAACCAATTTCCGTGTAAAATGAGAGATAAGAGTTTTTTTTTTTACATGTATGGAATTGATTGAAGCATCTATAAAAGAGGAGTAACAGTTGTTTTCTTAAGCGGAAAATCGAATATCATCCTTATAGTTTATGACTTTCTTATTTTACGTTAATTATAATAATTATAGTCAGCACAGTACTTTCAGGGATACCTGCCCACTGGCCATCATCTAATCTTCCTATTGGAATTCGTACGAACACACTAGACAACAGAGACAGGTGAAGTGATGTACCTGAGTACAGTATTGCTAAAAGTAATACCTTTATGTCATTATTATAACCCAATAATATGTGTGTTTAATGGACTGATTGCCCTTATATACAGTGAAAATTACCCTGAAGTTGTAAGTATTTAAAAAATGTAATCCCTTTAAACACGTAGCATCGGCACGAAAAAAAGTAAGTAGTTTATCCGGTAAAATTACAAGCTAGAAGGCAGAAGGAACAAGCTGTTGAATTTACATAATCGTCGTGTGGATGAAAAATATTGAGATAAAGTTATAAATTTGAAGATATAAAACATGATTATAAGTTGAATTTGTCAGATTTTGCAGGTCTTTGACACGAAACACGAGTTAATAAAGCTTATAAGTGTGTCATGTCGCTCTTCTTGTTACTCAGCCAAGAGTAAAGAAACTTTTCTTGACGAGAGTTGTCTGAGATCCATTGAGAAAGTCTGTACGAACAACTTCCGTAAAAATAACACGCTGAAGATTTCTGCACTGAACAAAACGGGAAATGAGGTTGCAGGACAGCAGAAGAACTGTGAGGTGCGAAACGTGAACTTCAGTCAATAGATTTTATTTATCACAGTACCAAATTTTCGTGCCGTAGCTTTGGCGGTTTGTCGCCAGTTTCCAGATGCGAAGGATTCCGTTCGCCACCCATTCCTATCCCAAGGATTTGTTGTGGAAAATTGGCACTGAGACAGTTTTCTTTCCGAGAACTTCATTATCATTATGTCAATTATGGTTCCACAGGTGTTCCATACTTCTTCATCTGAGATCTGCTGGATGGACTAGGTGTCCGTTACAGAACTTCTTCTTCCATTGGCACTACAGCCCACTATGGGCTTCGGCCTGTCGAACAATGTCCTTCCATTTTTTCCTATCTGCCACCAACTCTCTCCATCTTCTCACTACCAGCACTTGAAAATCTCTTTCTACTTCCTCTTTCCATCTTTTCCTGGATCTTCCCCTTCTTCTCGTCCCTTCCAGTTATTGAGTGAAGATCTTTTTGGGCATCCTATCCTCCTCCACTCTCTCTAGGTGACCTAACCAGCTTATCATTTGTCAATTTGTTATTTATTGTCCGTCGTACACAACACTGTAGTAAAGTTATACAACAATTAACAAAGCTACATGTTTCAACCCCTTGGGGTCATCCTCAGGCTCATAAAATATGGTATCATACAAGGTACTTCTGTTGTCGCTACCTACAGGATCACGTGGTTTACAGTACGCTAGTTATAAAATATGTTATCTAAAAAGAGTGATTAAAATATAGATAAAGGATATATGATCGTGGTGAACGAGTGGATCGTTATTGCAAGCATGTGACAGGTCTCTGTGTACCTGCGAATGTGCCGTGCTATTGGTAAGGTCGTGGTGTAGACCGCGATATTAACCAGGCTAAGATGACCCCAAGGGGTTGAAACATGTAGCTTTGTCAATTGTTGCATAACTTAAGTTTGCACCACTGTGTTGTGTACGGCGGACAATAAATAACAAATTGTTATATTGGCACAACGGGATGGAAAACCCTCAATTTATTATCCTTTGTCCTTTTATCCATTTTACTATATTTTCTCCTTCGCTCATCTCTTCTAGTTCTCGATTCGTCCGACTTTTCTATTCTCCATGTTCATATTTAGAATCATAAATATTTTCCTTCCAAAAATTAGAAGAGCTTGTTCTTCTTTCTTCGTCAACGTCCATGCTTCCGCTCCATACGACATTACCGGTCGTCCGTTACAGACCGCCTTTCCAAAAACACATAAGCTGACTCCAAAAAGGGAATTATAAAAATATTTTCAATTTTCGATTGAGTCTGTGTGAAATTCAGTTCGAGACTTCTTTGAAATAAAAATATCTCTTTCAGAATTTTGAATTCCTCAAACACTGAAATTTGAACAAAATGAGGATTAATTACTAAATATTTAAGATATTAGTTCCGAACTGAATTTGGCTATGGAGATCTTTCACACATGATAAGTCACTGTTCTTGGTGTGACGTCGTTAAGCCATAAATCATGCTTCTCTGATAAGAAGTGTGATCGCTAGTGCTACAACAAGTACTTCCCTTCCAAATCCACATAGCCTGCAGTACTAACACACACGTTCTGTCCACAGATCGGGAGGAAATGCCCGATAACATTTGGACACACGCGCATGCGCTACGATTTCCTGGTGAATACGAGTTGCTACTACACTTTCTGCAAGCTTATGCATAGTGTACACAATCACTACACGCTGTTCAAAATGCTGGATGTTTTCAGTCTGTGTTTAGTGGTAGAAAAGTCTGTCGCTCCCACCAATAGAAGTCCACCGCATCGCGTCAGACTGGAGCCCCTCCCCCCCCCTCCCCCCGGCGGCGGGTACATATCGTGGTCTGCGTTCTGTAGCCTATAATATTCATCGTTTATTTAGTCACGATATTAGTAACCGAGACTCCTCGTTGATACCGTCATGTGGTTGAAGTTTAATGAACTGGAAATGATGAAGAAGGCAGCTGTCGTGGCCTATATGATGTACTATCGTCCAGAATTTATCTATAGGAACTGAGGAGAACCACGAAGAACCATAGTCAAAACAGCGGCATGTCTACACGTAATGTGATAATGTTACTATACTGCCTACTTTTCAAAGTCGAAGTGCTTTACAACGCTGCCACTAAACCAGAGTTGCTATGTAGAATGGTAAAAATGATATGGGAAGAATTTGGAAGGCAGGAGGTAAAGGAGAAGGTAAAGGTTTCCTTTTACACACCACGAAGGCAACTGTAGCTCCGTTCGTTTTTAAACGCGTCGCTGTTTTGATTTGGATGTTTAGATTAAGGCCCAGGCCGGTTGAACCCCCCCCCCCCAGAAGAACAAAGGTATCCATTAAATAGCAAGGTGGATGGGCAACAGAGGCGGTGAGATTTTTTTTTTTGGCAAGAAATAAGCTTTCATGCCTCTACCGGGATTACAAGCCCGGACATTAGTCATAGCAACTAAGCTACTGGAAGGTATGAATCGTGGTTTAATCTGGGCACTAACACAGAATGTTCTTGAGGTGACGAGATGACTAAAGGAAACAACGAAAACCTCATTCAGACAGCCTATTAACAGGTGGAGGTACGAAAATTGCCAATCCGAACGCACGTGTGAAACTGCAGCTGTACAAGTAGTATTTTGGTCCCGTGCAGAGAAGAAGCACAAGACAACAGCAATAGACGGAGGTGGGTAGTGTTCACCCTCGAACAGGCCCAAAGGGGGAGAAGTGGGGTAGCTCTACTTGTTCTTTAACCTTCGCACTAGATATGAGTGGGTGGTCAACGCCATGCCCCGGCCGCTTCACTCCCGGGAGATAGACCCTTGCTCATTTCACAGGAGGCTGGGTGGGCCACCGGGACCGTCTGGCCCAGTAGGTAGTGTAGCAAGTCCTAATTGCAGTAATCACTTCTACCAAAGTGTTTATAGCACGCCTCTAAATAACATTACGGCCTATTAGTACCAATCAGTTTTAGCGTACCAATAGGTATTAAGCTCTCTTTTCATAACTTCACAGACTCACAAATTTTACCGGGGCGCTGATAAGTCTTTAGCCCGACCAGGAAGGAAACAATCTCGGAAGCATATCAGGGACGCGCGTGATTTCAACAACATCGAGACGGCAACTGTTATCAGGTTGTTTTTTTTCTGCAAGGCAAGGAGCCGAAGGAAATTCACGCCATTCTGATAGGAACATTAGCTTGTTTCCTTCCTGGTCGGGCTAAGGACTTATCAGCACCCCTGTATATGTAATAACATCAATTTGAAATACTGCAATATATGTCACTGTCAAATACGAAGACACAGAACAGCAAGACGCAAAGTATGTTGTGTGCGTAACGGTAAACACCTGTCCATGAAATGTCAAAGAGTTTAGTGCTAGCTTAAAAAACTCTTGCAACTTCAAAGTCTTTGTTATTTTTAATAACAACCTAATACAATCTATATGATCTGAAACGAAAAAACTTCCGCTTTTCAATAACAGGCCTGTTTATTTAACCACACCAAAGAAGGTGTTGTGCTGGCGGTTTTAGAACTTGAAAGCATAACGATTAGCATAGTTATGGGAAGCATATATAAGCTGGATGCTTTCTGAGAGCCAGTAATGAACTGAACAGCGTCGGAAGCCAAACGTTTCTGCTCTGCATTTAATATTTTCCTTCGGAAAATCAATAAAGTAAGCAAAAACGCCATTTTCTGTTGTTAGGAAAATGTTTGTGAAGACAGTAACGAGGGATCAAGCACCTGCTGCTCCAAAATTTAGACAGCATGGCCTATTTAACGACGCCATTTTAAGAGCACATGTTGCGGTGATTCTAATAGAAGGACGATAACGAATCACGCGTTATGAACTGGACACAAGGTCGGCAGTAAAGGAGCGAATGTGTAACACTTTAACGTATAGCAGATTAGTTAAAAACATTAGGCCTATTTGTTAATTTATTTACTTATTTATTTATTTATGTTTGCCTCAAATGCGCTGCCAGTATTTCAAATACTGTCATTCTGTCTCACTGACTTAATATCCTTCTAATATTAGCTTCCCAGCGGCCAGGGCATGCTGCTGACCACTCACCCCGTTCTAGTGCCGCAGTCATGTAAGAGTAGAGCTATACCTCTACCCACCTTCTGGGCCACAGCCAGGCCTGTAAGGGGATCACTTTGCCTTTTTTTTAATATTATCTTCCCATCTAAGCTTAGGTCTTCCAAGTTGTGTCTAACGTTCAGGTTTCCCCATAAAACCCTTGCATCGATTTCTCTTCTCCCCCATAACTGCCACATGCCCAGCCAAAAACACCACACACACACACACACACACACACACACACACACACACATATATATATATATATATATATAATTTAGGAACGTATCTTAGGCAGTATAACTTCTCGAACCCGTAGTTGGTTTATAAAATTGGTTTTGTAAAGCCACCTTGATTCGTGTCGATGAATATCAAGTAAGAACTTGTAGCATTTTGCGAGATTTCGGGCTTCCGCCGCGAAGTAGATGAGAACCGCACTCTTCTGGGTTACTACACAGCGAATAGTGGTAATTTCTTACAGACGTTTCAGGACAAACTATTGGTCCCATCTTGACCCTAGACGATAGGACCGAAAGGTTGTCCCGAAACGTCGGTAACAAATTACCACTACTCGCTGCGTCTTGAATCTAGAAGATGGAGCCGATAGGTTGTCCCGAAACATCGGCAAGAAATTACCTCTACTCGCTGCGTAATAACGCAGAACGTGTAGTTCTTGTAACACTACTATTAGCAAGGTAGATGAAATATTTGCACTGGAAAAACTGTGTACTTTAACTATGCAGTTAACTGTGAAACGCAACGGAATGCATCACATGAACAGACAGTGGTACTGTCAAGAGACGGCAGACTGGCCGTTTCGTTATTTGCAGCAGCAACCAACATGGCGAACAGAAATTTCAGTTAGTTAAAAAGAAATGTCTGAAACTTGAATCACAAGAGGAAATCCATTGAAGAATAAAAAAACCAACTAGATGTCACTTGATATTTTATTGTACTTCTTATAGGCTCAACATGTTTCAAGCACTACTATGCCCATCATCAGGATCTCGCGATTATGATGTTGTTTACCACATTGGTTTGCTGTATGTTGCGAGGTAAGGTGCAGTTAGGCTGGAGTAGTGTCAGGGTTGTAGGCTCAAGCTTGGGCCTGCAACCCGGACACAACTCCAGCCTAACTGCACCTTACCTCGCAACATACAGCAAACCATGAACGACAAGACCAATGTGGTAAACATCATCATCATAGTCGCGAGCTCCTTAATCTCTGAAACATGTTGATCCTATAAGAAATACAATAAAATAATATGTGACATCTAGTTGGGTTTTTTTATTCTTCAGTTATCACAATGATGCACGGTCCCAGTAAACATCAGGAAATCCATTCTTTGTAAGCAGCGATAAAAAAGAAGATTATCTGTATTTCACCTTATCTGACAGAGCACAGGATCCACTGCCATACTTTCAAAGATATAATTAAATTTACTCACTAAACCCTCCAGGGTCATTTTCGGGAAGGAAGGTCCATTTCGTTCCGAAATAAATAAATTACAAACACAACAAATTAAGTGATATTTGTTGTTCTGCGGCGTTCGACTGTGACGACATCCGCCTTCTTACACTTGACACCGTGCAGACTGAGAAATATTTACAAGTCTTCGGGAGGAATATTTTTCGTCCACCGTACTGCAGACAAATTATCGACCCTAATGATGGACGTATCCGGTCCCAGTGGCCGCGCGGAATAAGGCGTACGTCTGCGGCCGTTCGCCTGCTAAGATTGTGGGTTCGAATTCCACCAGGGGCATGGATGTCCGTCTGTCGTGAGTGTTGTGTGTTGTCAGGTACAGGTCTCTGTGACGAACTGATCACTCCTCCAGATGAGTTCTACCGACTGTGGTGCGTCGTTGAGTGTGATCTAGAAACCTCGTGAATGAGGAGGCCCTGGCTCACTGGGGGCTGTTGCGCCCAATAACAAAAATTGAGGGACGTAGTAATTTCTTCAGTGTTGTCAGTATGTATGTACCGCAATACAAGGCGTCACGCCCCAGAAAATGGTTATATTCACTGCGCATCCAATCAGTTCCCTGCAGAACTAATAAAATCAGATAAAAGTGGCTTTACCTTTCAATATATACAAAAACACACAATTCACAAAAGATAGCACACGCAGTGCTACAGCAAGAATTGGCTTGCCACTGTGGCCAATGTTTCTGTGTTAGAATCGCAACACAATTTGACATGCAAATTCATTTTACTGTGTTAGTTACCAAGACAACTAGCAGGGTTCCATTCCAGGAACTGAGATACGTTAAACAAAACACTTCAGCTTAAAATTCAAAACACTCTGCTAACACAGAGTGCGGGAAACATTTCACATCCGTGATCATTTAAGACGTAACATTTTGAATCCTCGTAAAATAGTACTTCAAACTTGTGTATATTTTAACTCAAAACAATGTATTTGAATGAAAATAAGAATACAAATAAAACAGGAGTACGTACTTGTCTTCATGTTTTGTTTATTTAATGTGTATGGCGACTTATGTAACAAATACCTAATTACATAAAGAGTGTAAAAAATTTCCAAAACTACGACCCCACAAAATACAAAATACAAACAAATGTAAACGCAAGTTACCGTTTAATCCTACATGCATGCACTGGCCAAAATTCAACAAGCCACAACACTAAAACAACTTAGGTAGGCCTACTGTTAAACACGATGCATTCAGAAAGTTCGCCCCTCTCCTGACAGTCAGTTGTTGTGAGGTCTACTTCCATACGGGCACCAAAAAAAAAACGCAGCGGTTAGCGTCAGCATTTTGGTCTACAGTGAGTTCATAAAGAATGTGAAAACAGGATAAGAACAAATGATATAAATAAAAAGAGACATTATTTATTTTTTTATTTTATTTCACAGAGAATGCGGTTAAAATGCATACAGAATAACAGATTTTTACCATAACCAGGGACGGAATATTTAAGGGCAAGAGATACATAGCAGTGTAACAATAAAAAACCGATAATTTAAGTACAAGTAATGACGTAGGAACTTCCATATTCTCACTAACTGGAATGCGAGGAAATGAAGAGCAGCTGCCGGGCAGTTTCATGTTAGGGGAATTATTGTTTGTTTCTGGTTTCCCCGCATTATAATTTTAGAAGAACTTTTCAGAAAACACCGAAGTAGTGAGCTGCGTTATCGTCACTGGTTTTCAAATTTTCTGTAGAATATCACTTCAAACAAGTAATAGAAAATAAGGAGGAAGAGCAACTGAATAAAACACACTACTTTGGGCTAATAAATGTAACAACGAAATTTGTAGTGTTCATCAGTCACACATTATTGTTAATAGATTAAATATAAGAGAACGTGATGGGCTGGGTATGTAGAACGTAAGGAATATTTAAGAAATGCATACTGCAATGTGGCTGCTAAACCTTAAAGAAGACTTACGGAAGATATACAAGTAACTGTAAGGAAAATATTAAGATGGATGTTACAGAAATAGGACGCCGGGTTTTGAACTGGATTCATTTGGCTCAGGACAGTAATAAATGTCAGACTCTTGTGAACACGATAATGAACGTCAAAACTCCATAGCAGGCAGGAAATTTCCTGATCGGTTAAATGATTCTCATCGGCAAGTCTCCTCTACCTGAAGGTCGCTAAGGATATTGGCATAGTACAAGAATTTCAATCTGCAATTCTCTTTTCTCTTACGAGTTTCTCAGTCACACATGCGTGCTACATGTGCCGGTTTGTCAGCAGCAGAATTAATTTACTGACGAATATCAGATAATACTACATCATGGGTGGTGATTTTATTAAGGTACGACAGGACTAAAGGATGAAGGCTAGAGAAACAAAGAAGAAGATTTGAAGAAAAAGAAACAGAAGGATGCATGATTATGGCGAGAAACAGGAAACGTTTAGTGCTCCGAAGATTTACATGCAGTGTCCGCTTGTCCTTCTGATAAAAGTGTGTTGCAATCAAGGTAAAACTTTAAGGAGTGAAGAGGGTAGAGTGCTGGGAGCAGACTGTTAAGAGTGTGCAGAAGAGTTTTGAATTTGGAAGGCAGAGTCGTGACGAAATATTGATCGCGTTGTGAGGGCTGAGTTTTGGTAAAAAAAAAAATTGAACTTAATGTTTGTATAGCTGAATAAGAAGCATGCATATACAGGAGAGAAGTGGAAGCGGGTACCGCACTGTAAATACACACAGCCAATTTATCCGGTACAAATAAACCATCAGTCACTGCCCGAAGGATCCAGTAGCTGTTCTTATGTTTAAAATGCTCCATTCGAAAGTTGTTCAATCCGTAAGACACGCCAGCACTTACATGTGAACTTTCTTGTACTTTTCTTGTAAGAACAGCAAGTACTAATCATTATACAAACATCAGATTTCAAACCTTGATCGAAATATAAACTTGCATCCTGAACTCTGGAAAATATCACGCTAATTACGATGTTCCCAGTGCTTAATTGAATGCAGTGCTGTTCGGTGTTGCCATGCATATATTCACACTGTCTTGCAGTGCTTATTTGAGCATGCAGTTGTTGGGTGTTTCACGCATTTATTCATAAAGTGTTGTAGGATTATTTGAGTACAGGCGATTGTTTTGGGGTGTTTTATGCACACACTCTTGTATGTATTTGGGTATACGTTTGTAGGTGTTCCTATGTGTAATCTACACAGTGTTTTATTAAAACGAATAAATTACAATTCTGTTATTTGCCACAACAAATGTAATTGTTATTTTTTAGTAAATAATTTCAGCATTATGAAATATTATTATCATTATTATTATGGCTCGATATATATATATATATAACATAAAAACATTTTTTGTTTTTGGCGCAACAGCCCAAAGTGGGCCATAGCCTCCTCATTCACGAGGTTTCTAGATCACACACAACGACATATCGCAGTCGGTAGGACTCCTCTGGACGAGTGATCAGCTCGTCGCAGAGACCTCTACCTGACAACACACAACACTCACAACAGACAGACATCCATGCGTCCGGTGGTATTCGAACCCACAATCTCAACAGGCGAGCGGCCCTAGACCTACGCCTTAGACCGCGCGGCCACTGGGACCGGCAACATAAAAACATTAGCTGGAAAAAATGAATGAAAGGGACCACTTGAAATAACTGGGCGTCGATAAGGGTACACTGATATGGATACACACACACACACACACACACACATACACACACACCACACACACACACACACACATGTAGCGAATGATTTCGGAATGCGAAATTAATTTAACTCGTTGTTGGTAACGAGAAATAAAGTAACATTTTGAACACGATAAAAAACTTTAAGGTCCCATTTTTTCAGCAACCGAGTAACTATTGGGTTCACAGGATGGATTTGTTCCTCGGTGTTGCAGTTAATACTATGTGCCTCTGGATTATGTCGTCGTGCAGTCTGGCAGGTGTAAATAAACATTCATTAAAGTTATATCCTCTTTTGTTCCAGTCTCAATAACGGCTGCACAGGAAGATTGGACGTCGGAGTTAGATCCTAGGCAGAACCAGAGATTTTCCACATCTCCAAAGGGTTCAGATGGACTCTGGGACTTACAACCACGGAGGGGATTACGAAGCATCCTACCGGCGTTATAACCACGGAGGGAAATAGAAAGCCTTCTACCAGATATATAAACACAGATGGAGTTAGGAAGTCTCATACCAGAGTTACAACCACAGAGAGAGCTAAGAAGCCTCTTATTGGAATTATAACCACGGAGGGAGCTTAGAAGCCTCCTACCAGAGTTACAACCACGGAAGGAGCTAGGAAGTCTCATACCAGAGTTACAACCACGGAGGGAGCTAGGAAGTCTCATACCAGAGTTACAACCACAGAGGGAGCTAAGAAGCCTCTTATTGGAATTATAACCACGGAGGGAGCTTAGAAGCCTCCTACCAGAGTTACAACCACGGAAGGAGCTAGGAAGTCTCATACAAGAGTTACAACCACTGAGGGAGCCAGGAAGCTTTATACCAGAGTTATAACTACGGAGAGAGCTAGGAAATCTCATACGAGATTTATATCATGGAAGGTCATAGGAAGCATTCTACCAGAGTTATAACCACGGAGGGAACTAGAAAGCAAGTAATCGGAGTTAGAACCACGATGCAAGCCCTCCGGATCATTACACTGAAGACTAACCTCCGTCTATTACCGAAAATTAGAATGTATAGCAATGTAAATTCACTTCAATGTTAGTTTGTATGTACTAACGTCGAATTAAGAGCGGAGAGATTATTTATATTAATTTGAAGACTAAAGTTAGTTTTAGAACTTGATTCGTACGGATGTGGAATGTACTATCACTGAAGGAGAATCAGTTTCCTACTAACGAAGGACGTCAAAGTAAGTGGCATAGCAAAGATCTCTCGGCATTCAGTTGCGAAGGAGACTGGCAGGGACCAGAACCGATCTGAACAGGACGGCAAAAAGAAAAAAGGTGCATTACACTACCGGAGATCGAACCCTGAACTTTGTTTCGTATCCAGTCGACAACGAAGTAAAAAGAATTGTGTTTCTTTGTGATGATCGCCCGGTATCTGGTGTAGCTTTACTCAGATATAAAAATAATTGTGGTTCTCCTTACAGAGAAAGAAGGGGAGGGCGGGGGGTTTAATTCAGTCTGAAATTGTGGTTTGTAGGTTTCCGGAACTGTCCGCAACACAAAGTGTAATTAAAATGTGAGAATGGTGACAGAAGTAGCAAGTGGATAGGGAAGAGACACAAGCTGCTCTTAATTTTGCTGGCATGCGTAAAGAACGACTGGGTGGCTACAGCACCGCACTGAATATTGTAACTTTCCCTTCAACATGTCTTCACTACGACGACTTCGTTAGAACATGACATACTAATTTCATGTTTTATGTGTCTTTAAAAAGGCAGCCGGGTTAGCTCAGTCGGTATAGCGATTCGTTACGGGCTGGACGTTTCGGGTTTTCTAGAATCTTTCGAGTCACGAGATTTTCCGCACTCGTCTAGACCGGTCGTTGGGTCCTACCCAACCTCTTGTACAACGTGTACCCCATCTCTTTCTCGGGGTAAAATAGCCGTGGCATGTTTAGACTCCCCCCCATGTAGTGTCGATGTTGTTAATCAATACAAACATAGGCTACTCGTAATCTGTGCTTACATGGTACGTCACTGGGTGACCTTAGTGTTCATTATTACCTGGTATTTGCCTTCCATGAATTCCTGTATCTCCAGAAGGATTGGCAACCAATCCAATTATAATTCACAGCAGCCATTACACATCAATATTCAGAACACAACTCCATCAGCCCCGGTCCATTTTCTTTCAGCAAATTCTAATGCGTCATTCCAACTGGCTGTTTCTGTCCTTTTCAGTAAACCCTTCCTAAAGTTCGTCATCTGAAAGTGTTCCCTAATGACTACTAGAAGTGAAACAAAAGGAAACTTCTGACACGTCTTTTCCACAAAGTATTTCTCTAAGTAGCATTAACCGTTGAAAGGATTTATAAAGAATTCCATAAGCCTCTCATATCTTTAATTATACATAATGAATATTTCATTGCACATGAATAAACGATTTGAAATATTATCCTACGGTATTTAATTTCCTCTTTGCTGCGAGTTAACAATGAAAATATGAGGATTTTTACTTGCGGCTAATGCTATAGCGTAGCACCGTAGTTGGTTGAGGCACTCTGCCACGAGACCGGAGTTTCCGAATTCGATTCCCAGTGTGGCTTTTAGAAATTTCAAGTGACCTATTCGTTCTGTTCGCATTCAGTAGACCTCCGGTCCACTCAGCCTTTAACAGAAGTGGGTAGAAACCTGATGGCACACGGTAACGCACGGTAGGAGAAGTGAAGGGGTAGCATTCGAGTGGAGTGGGTAGCCAGTACCCTTCGCACTACCTCAGAACATGGTGTATCCAGCATTACTACCATTACTACCGCTGATGCGCACACTTCAGCTGCCAATAGTCGACTGAACTGAACCCCCGCCAATTTAAATGGACTCGTCCGTTTCGCTGAAACACCAATTCCGGTTTCTGCACGTGTGCCATCACGTTTCAAACGTGTTCTACCAAGAAATTTCCTTGCGGCCGGAGTGTACAGTGGACAGATCTACCGTCCTAATTGTGCCGAACGTCAAAGTAAGGACCGAAGCCCAACATTCCATCCCCCCTCTGAGTCTTCATGACTGTTACTGGAAAGCTTTATTTAATGCCTGATTAGGGTACACTGAGATATTTTCTCCTACACGTCGGAAACCACCTACAAGTGTACATTGTGTCATTTAAGATGAAACCACACTGTCGGTTTCTTACGCGTTCTTTTGTCAGCCGTACTTTAACCTTTGGGCACCTTACTTACTTACTCCATCGTGCAGTGTCATTCTTGAGAAGTTAACTGGTTTGCAGCTAGTCAAGAAATTCCCCGCATTTCACGCAACCCGAAGGTTCATTACCGCACTCACAAGCGTCCGCCAGCTGTCTCTATCAACCTTTATGCACCATGCATCCTATATATAGGACAGACGGGCCGTACTCCCCCGAGCAGGGTTTTTTGTGTATTCAGTCAACAAATATAATTAATGATTTCTTTTTATTTCCTCGCACCATCTCCGTTTATTCCTCCACAACATGTTATGTATTTCATAATGTTACCTTTTTTGGTTCATAAAATATTCACATTTTACATAAATGGTATGATAAAATTTAAGTGTCCTGCTCCAGGGCCAAAGGGTTAATGGTTGGAGTACAAGGTGCTGCTCACCTCGCTTCAGCATGATGTGCACCGAACTGCGTCTGCACTTGAAGTTCGTAGCTCACAGTGAGACTTTAAAAATGCAAACCAGCCGTGACCCTGTAGCGATAATCCCACAGAATGCATAAATACACCATGTGGACTTATTAATTGTACAGCGTTTAGATGTAAAACAGACTGTACATATACTGGGCACTGTGATTTTTAAGTGCGTAATATAGATATTAGTACAGCCCCGATGATATATCTGCAGCTCCCTTTAGCTGTGACATTTCCCTTAAAATATGATTTCCTTGCTGCTGAATTATTGTCCTGTTCGTGGGTTGTGCTGTGTTTATGGTGCATGTTCACGTCATCCGGCGAGAGAAAAATTAAAGCCCTTTATCTGTGTGGTACAACAAAAGGCTGAGATGGTATCACATGACGCAAATTTGAGCGGTCTTGTATTCAGAGTGGCAGACCACATTAAGCAATGACTGCAGGCGCATAACACATCATTAGCTCGGAAACTGCGCATGTTCATATTTCATGTCAGGCTGTTAAGATAATATACCACAGAACGGGGAGAAAGCTGCTTTAGATAGGAGGGAAATTCTGGACAAGGGAAGGCCAGTTTTAACCTAAATAAGGTTACGACCCAAGCAATGTTGGCAGCACTGATTAACATGGCGATTACATGATATTAAACTCTCTCGTTTGCGTCCAATTAGTTTATATTTATTTTTGAGTAGTTATAAAACTGTGATTATTTCGCGTTTTTTTACCAACAGAATACAAAAAAATTGTTTTCCCAACGTGAAATTTTCCAAGCAGTTTGCCTGCAACATGTCTATACTCTTGCCTGCCAGTCCAATAACTGCATCAATTAATATACACAGCATCTTGCAGGTGATCCAAATCAGGGGCGTTCAAATTGTTCGTGACAAAGGGCCGCAATCATAACTGGGGGCTGGTTCGCTGTCCGAACGTGTAAAAAAAAAAAAAAAAAACTTGGTGGGGGGGGTCACCGCTTTCATTGTTTTTTATTTTTGAGAAGGGGGGCACATTTTACACAGGTGGTGGGGGGGCCTAAATGGGCCCCGATGGGATTTTTTTGGCGGCCCCGGCAA
>Ga0123354_10007189_pt1 | contig 16695 bp, 2 predicted proteins | sample TergutLab28metaG_2_FD_97872 | JGI IMG/M metagenome (GOLD analysis project Ga0123354, IMG submission 97872) | Labiotermes labralis P4 segment gut microbial communities from Petit-Saut dam, French Guiana - Lab288 P4 | ecosystem: Host-associated > Arthropoda: Insects > Digestive system > Gut ...
ATTAAGCATAGAAGCATTAGCAACTTCAAAATAAGGCAAAACAAAACTCCCTGAAGATGGTCTTGACAGACTGAAACATGTAGGAGTTGTAGGAAGTATTTTAACCAAGTGACGTGTTTTAATTGGTAAATAAGATTTTAGAATCACATATTGGTGCAATTAGTTGGTTATATTTTAATAAAATTGAATTATTGCACGGCAAAAACATGAAAATAGTGAGCCTTATATTTCACTTGCCCCAACGTAATATACAATATCGTGTGTGTGTTTATGGCTTTAGGTAGCGTGGAGCTATCTCCGCCAAAATTATAGGATAATTTTGTCTCTGCTGTTTCTAACAACTTCCGGTGTCCTATAAGCAATTGGATTACAACATAATTCAACAGAAGCAATTAATTCGCTCAGTAACGCAATTAAATTGTCATAAATAAATGTTATAAGATAAAATAAACTTCACTATATTTTCAGCCTCAACATCCACCTAAAAGATCGCCTGCATTTTATAACACAACTGAAAATTTCTGAAGTTTTAATTATAAATTTTATAAAATTCCCAAACCCAATTTTAATGTATATTACATCATACAATCCCTCCATCTTGATGTAGAACGAGATCTCGTACGTAAAATTCATAGCATAGTTACACATATTTCGTATTATGAATAGGTGCTCAGCCTGAAGATAGCCTTTGTAGCTGAAACTTTGCTGATGAATATCAAAGATAAAGTTGTGTTTAGACTTAATTTACTTTCGTTTTATTTCCTACTCTATTGATATAACGAGGATGCCTTGCCTAAAAAATTCAGCCTCAAGTTATGTTACTTATTTCCTGTTATACTTAGCAACTAACTGCAAACAATATTCTGTTATTATTCTTCCTCTTACTACGTCGTTTCATCAAAAGCTCTTTCCGGACATTTTGTAGCTATGGTCTGTGCAACTCTGTAAAATAAACATCACTGACAGGTCCTCATTTTGTTTTATGAAATAACATGTTAAATTTTGTTTTGCGGTAAGAATTGTGGATATAGGTTTGCTGATGAATTGCAGTGGCCTGTTTGCAGTTCGACTTCTATTAACGGGGGAAGAGGCAAGACAAAAGCCCAAATGTAAAACATTGCAGGTTAGCCTCACAGTCACAGTAGTTTACCTAATACGACTTTATGTTGAAGCTGTCACCAAGCAGTCGATGTATTATATGTACCAAATGGACATTGATTTTAGCATCCTAGGTTATGTTTATTTCGTAGCATTTAGTGCATTTTTTCTCTCTTTATATTCATATTTGTATGGTAGATATGTTGGCTTTTTTATTAGACTAGTCTGGGTGAGGTAACAGGAGAGTCGATGAGACTACATAACGAGGAGCTTTATGCTCTATAGACCTCACCAAGTATCATTCGGGTGATTAAATGAAGAAGAATGAGATTGGCTGGGCATGTGGCATTTATGGGGGATAGAAAGTTGCATCCAGCATTTTGGTGGGGAGAGCTGTAGGGAGGTAACCACTTGGAAAACTTAGTCGTAGATGGGAGGATTATATTAACATGTATTTTCAAGAAGTGGGGTTGAGAGTTACGGACTGGATCGGTGTGGCTCGGGATAGGGAGGTGGGAATATGTGGCAGGCTGTTGTTAATGCGGTAGTGAACTTTTGTATTTCATAAAATGTAGGAGATTTCTTGACTACCTGAGGAACTGTTAGCTTCTCAGGAAGGACTGTGCTTAGTGGAGTTAGTCAGTTACTTAATTAGTCAGTCAGTCAGGCAGTCATCCCAAGAGTAGGCCTATGCCAGCGCCGATAGAAGAATCGGAATTTGACCTTCAAATGACACAAGCTTGGCCACCAAGTGTCGTCCTCGTGTGTAGAACAGCATAGTGAAACGCAACAACATCATAAACAAAACCGTCGGCTTTACTTTGTTCCTATTGAGATTCTTTAGTGTGATAACAGTAAATTTTCAGTACTTGCCAGTAATTGCTAAAATGTCAGCCTCAGTCTCCACACACACTCTTTGCTCTCTTGTGTACTTTCTATCTTGTACAAAGACAATCCAATTTAGTCCAGATCGCAGTAGTATGGAGGATGTCTAAAAGCCACGTGGCCACTTTCATTTGGAGACTAACTTCGTACGTACGTGTCTTCAAGCTTCCACGACGACAAAATCCAGCAAAATCCTCTCGGGCTGGTAGCGCTAGAGGGTTTACTGGATTTTTCTAGGGTTTATTAATGTTTAAAGGCCACTGGTTACTTGATTTACCAACAGGCTTGACGCTTAAAAGTCTACATTCTGTCCACAGGGTGTATTAATGCGGTTTGTAATAATCTCAGAACAAACAGCGATTATTTCTCTCTCGAGGATCAATTGACGGATTTTCATAACAGAGATGGAAAGAATTTATTGCGCAGTACGAACTGTATATGAATCAGTATTAAAATCACTATGCATACCGAACAGTGAGCAAACCATATTATACATTATTCAATTACATACATTTCACCAAACCCTACACCTCCCTCCATCTCACTTCACTTACTTACACTTCACATCCCACCCCGTCTAAATTCCCTTCCCTTCACCGCATTTAGCTGATCTTCACCCCACTTCAGTTCCCTTCACTTCACTTCACTTAACTTATCACTTTCCAACACCTGTTTTTGGAAATACTCGATCTCTCCCGTACTTCAAAATCTTTTCACTTCGTTTAGCACTTTCTTAACTTTCTCCCTGTATAAATTTTATTTTCCCGTACTTCAAATTCCCTTTACTTCACTTCATTTCACTTATCACTTTCCTAACCCTCTTTCTAAAGATGCTCGATTTAGAGGGGAAGTCCCTGACGCATTTATAGGTAGTTTGTTCTAGAGCTGAATGGTCTTGTTTATAAAGGAATATTTCCCGATATCGGCCCTCTGCCTCCTGTTCCTAATTTTCAAGTTCTGATCGACCCTGCTCAGATAGTATGTCAATATTTTAATCTTGCGTTAACGTGCGTAGTGTAGAAATCAACTTACTGAAATCAACCTTATGTGCACTGGATGTATAAAAAACAGATGCACAAAATCTTCTTCTCCATGTATCAGCACCCAATGGGTGCCGAAACATGTCGAAGGATATTTTGTGCTTATGTTGTGTATATAACCAGTGAATATAAGGTTGATTTTATAAGTATATATTGTAATCACTTTATTAAGTTAAAATTTCTTTGAAGTATGACACTTATTAGTCACAAAGTCATGCATGCTGCCGTTTCAAAGGAAGTAACTTCGTCATGAGGGCAATTACGCTCTGCTATATTAAAGACAAATCTGACAGCACGGCCTCTAGAAATTTCATAATATTTCTCTAAATCTTAAACAGAATAAATAAAATGAAGCTGTCAATAAATAAACTTTCTTTTCAAACCTGGCATTCCTCACTACCGGTGCAAGCAGAAATTGCTGGCAATTGTTATTTATGTATATTAAAGATAGACAGACAGACAGACGGATGGATGGATGGATGGATGGATGGATGGATGGATGGCTGGATGGCTGGATGGCTGGATGGATGGATGGATGGATGGATGGATGGATGGATGGACGGACGGACGGACGGACGGACGGACGGACGGACGGACGGACAGACAGACAGACGGACAGACGGATAGACGGACAGACGGACAGTTTTACGCTGGCATTTGCCTTATGAACTCTCGACGGAAATAGCTTGTCAGCTGTATTCTTGTCGAAATACACTCATAGAATTTCGATTTAATTTCGTATCGCCTGGTGGAAACATATACTTCAAAGCCCTAATATGCCTCGAACAGAAGAAGAGCTACAGTTACCAATTAGAATTGTCCGGACGCTGTAAACGAGAGAATAATCTGTTTTACCTGCCAGAAATTCGATCCCGATTTCTCAGCCCAACACATAGCGTAGTTTGTATACTGAATGAGCTACACCGACTGCACATTTTATGTGAGTCAGTGTAATATAAAACCCCTTTGGGTCACTGCTAATGTGGCGATCCCAAAAAAGAACTTTCAAGCACATCTTCAAGCCTTCTCTCCAACTGCACAAATTTCTAATTTTACAGATTCACTAGTGTTAAAATTTTTGTTTTGCCTCTTTAAATAGGTTAATTAAGCACAAATTCTGTAGATTTCAAATATTTCGGATATAATCTCCGACTTTGGCTTTGTTGCCTTGGTAGCAAATCAAGTGATATTTTACGTAGGTACACTAACAATCAATCTCCGTAGCAAATTTCAAGCATATGCTGTATCTAATAACAGAATACTGCTTTGTAGCCATGAAGCAGGAGAATAATATCGGGATTTAATTAACCTAATTCTTGCGGTTTTATATTTTATGACAATAATTACGTAACTACATTGAATATTTATAATATATTGTCGTATATTTTATGAGGCTGAATTAAATGACGCTAAGTTTTCATTACTGACTGTAGGAAGTTCATAAAATACAACGTTAAGGTAGTCTCTAATGGCAAACTCGGAGCTAAGATTCGTGAAAACCGGTATGCCGTTTAAAATGCTGAGAGATGTGACAAGCAGATACACGTGGAACATTGCACTTTAGCAAGATTAAATTCCTTCCGTTATAAGTAATAGTCTTAGGGACATGTCTGCTTCAGGAGGGTAGTAGCACTGTTGCTATGATCTCGGGTTTGAATGTTGAAGGACTGAAGTAAAACATTAAATATAACTTGAAATAATTTATTACAAAGATCAAACAATTTTCTTTTTTTTTTTTTTTAACAATTTGAGTGCCAGGTTAGGGGTTTGAAGCCGGGAGCTGAAAGACCGATGATACAATGGCTGCCTGGTTAGGGCTATCGTAGAGCGATGGACGAGTGTGGAGCAATGATGGGCTTAGTATTGGCAGGGTAATACCGAAGAGAATCGTAAGAAGTCTCCTCCAATGCTGCTTCTTCAAACACGTATATCAAATGAATGACGCTGACGAGAACTGCCCTGTTGTGGGTTTTTACGCTGACAATTGCTACGATTTTATGGCGTCGGTGATAGATGAATGAGTAAGTATCGAACACTAGTAAAACTATACTGACAGTGGAAAAAAGTACTGACAGAGGAGTCTGTCCTAATGCCACAATTTCCACCTCGAATCCTAAACGGAATGCTCTGGTGTGGATCCCGAGACTCCGCAGTGGAATGTCGGCAACAAACTACGTGAACCATGGCAAAGAAGTTGCCCGAGACTGAAACCGAGATTTGGCAATGAGAAGCCAGCATTAATCCTCTAATCGGTAGCTCGGTTCCGAGATTCAGAAAAATTTTTCTTTTAAAACACCCTATGGCTCTGCATCAATTGCGTGAGAGCATCCCGGTTAAGCCGATCCTGTCTTCGGCAGAATCCTGTGGAAGTGCAAGAAACAGGCTTGGGAATAATTCATACTAAGTAAAATTTCTTAGCAAATCTACTATCTGTCTCTTTGACACACCTCTCCAAGCAAGTTGGTAGTTTCTTCTTCCAAGCCAAAACGCTTATGTGGTTGTGGAAGATTTGAGGTTATGACGTAGATGGCATTCTGGGGGCGTGACACGGTTTGGTTTGTTTAATAAGAACCAAGGTTTCGGAACAAGTTGGTGTCTCCATCTACAGGGTAGATTGAGGCTTCTTATTCTAACCTAAAATAGCAGCGCTAAATTCCTTCGAACTCTGGATGCTTATCTCCAAAACTAAACAACGTCACGCGCGAAGACTGTAATCTTGCAGCACGAGTCCAATTCATACAGTAGATGGATATGATTCGCTTATACAGTTCAGTACGGAACTTGAATGTCGTGCGGCTTGGCACTTCATACAGGGTAAATATACACTCATACACTATTATTCTCCACTGAAATTTCAAATACAAATTTTTAATAAGAGAAATAAAATGCCGTAAACACAACGAGTATATATTATATCTTTAATATGGCAACATGTTTCGACTTCAAAGACCGTCTTCATGTCAGTGGTATAAAATGTATAAAGGCAAGTTATACGATTGTAATTATGCTTAAAACTGAGACCTCAGTTTTACAGGTTTGTTAAAATTGCTAGCAAAAATCCCAATTTAAACTTCAACGCAAAGTTTTTAGAAAACACTTCGTCAGAAACAGCGAACAGCAATAGCTAGCGGTTGGAAAGACAGCTACGTTCTTGTGAAAGTATAAAGTGATACACTCATTGTATGAACTCAATATGTTGCTGTTTTCATTCGAAAAGTTGACATTTTTACACCAACTTAAACATTTATTCCACTGATGCCATATTCCGCTATTATAACTACTTATTCACATGTATAATGACTGAAGAAGAAACCTGAGCTTCTTAATGCAACTATGAACTTCTTACTACCTCGTAGTAACACAGCCTCAAAAGCAGTGTGTAATTTTTTTAAGAACGTGTCGTAAATTAGGCTGGGTCTTACTGGGTTACAGTGGGTTGTAAAGTACAAGATAAATTGCCATAGTTTCACTGGGACCAATCCGCACATTATCAGACCAAGAAATGTAAGTATCAATTGTGTACACAATACACAGCAAAATGGGACAGTGTGACCCATGATACCTACTCCGTCTGAGCACCTGACCCTCCCGGAAGGTAAGATCCACTGTCTCTGATATTGATCGGTTCCTAATTACCTTACGGTGTGTGGTGCTTGGCGGAATAATTTGTTATCTGCAATGTTTGTAGATCCAAGAGTGTACACAAAGGTAATTATTTTTGTGTTTTATTTTTTCTCAGGTTGTTGACACTTATACGAATACAGGAGGGTCTATATAATATTCCGCAATGATCTGATTGGACGACATTCCATATTCTTTATCAAATTATGTACCAAGAGTGACACAGTCAGTAGTACTATTTTTTTTATTTATAACAAGGCGGACAATGTCCTTCTAACATAATATACAGGCGCATTTATACAACCACTTTGCCGCGGAAAAGCAATACGTATTACATATTCTGAATGTGTGTATGTAGCCTTAGGTATCAACATAGAATGCGCATTTGCCTTATTGTCATTTGTGGCCTGCCAGATTCTACAGCATTTTTCCACATTATCTCATAAACGGCAGGATTTTCAGGGGGGGGGGGAGTTAATTGAACCTGAAATTGTGTTTTGATTTTCTTTACAAATTTTGTCTGAAATATTTCCCATTCTAAGAAACCCGTAATTCTTGTCAGATTTTAATGAAACATGAGTTTTCTTGACAGATTTTCGAAAAATACTCATATATAAAATTTCATGAAAATCATTCCAGTGGAAGCCGAGTTGTTCCATGCGGAAGGACGGACGAACGTACAGGCAGGCATGACGAAACTAATCCTCATTTTTTGCAATTTTGCAAACGCACCTAAAAACTTTATCAGTTTTTGTTTAAAATAGCTATATCGTTCAACTCCTACGGGTCATCATCAGGCACGAATATTTAAATGTCCGTGGCGAATATTTAAAATTCCTAGCTTCGTGAATGAGATCTGTCCTAAAATTTACATTTATTGCAATTATAAATTATATTGTACAAAATTAAGGCTGTTGTTAGGTGGTTTTAATGCAGTAACACAATTGTAATGATTAATTTTCACGAAAGACTTACGTCTCATTAAAATGAGAACTGTAAATCTTCAACTAAGATATTTACGAATTTGTAACAGTACGAATCTTAGGAGTTGAAACATATATTTTATTTTATAAAACAACAACCAATGTTTTTGTAATAAAAATAGTTGTTTTTCACTGTTTCTCACTTTGTGCTTAATTCCGCATCAGGTCGACAAACATTAAGCAGCACGCTTTAGGTGCTGTCTACAGCAAAACAACTGTATGTAAATAGGTCTTTCCGAAACGCTATTTATCGAGTGCCAGTCGCAGGCTGTGAATGTTTGATTCTCAGTCTGCTTGTCAGTGTCTGCTCGTGTGGTTGTCTTTAGTTGCGTAAAAGTGCTATTTGGAATGCCTCCAACATTTGAAGATGAGCAACATGCGGGCATGAAATTTGCTTACGGTTTCTGCAGCAAAAATTTTGGGGTTGCTGTCAAGGAATTCTCGCGGCGTTAATCAGGTGGTAGAACTACACATCGAATTACCTTTCAGAATGCCGGTTACCCTAATTCTTGAGCCACGGTGTCCCTTCAGTGACTGAATTCAGAGAGAGTGTAACCAAGGCTCTTGGAGCAGACAATTTCAGACACTTCGTGGCGGATCCCACGTAAAGTGTAACCACATTTGAGACTAAAACTGTCCTGATACAGATGTGGAGGATTTTTTAAGAGGATGGGTTTTGTCCATTTCAGGTCCAAATATTCCAACACTTTTTACTCTGACTTCATGCCAGCCATGTGCAATTTTTTATTGGCTAGAACCACGGAAAGAAGCTTTGCCTGCTTTTCTTTCGTGAAAGAACCTAAATTCACACATAATAGTATTTTCACCGAAAGGGATTCTTGGTCTTTGGCTCAGGAAAGACCATGCATATTATTACAACACAAATTTCAGAGGAAATTTTCGGGAAAAGCCTCATGTGTTATACTCGGAAACTGCCGACTTGGATGTCCCTTGACAGAATTCAAGAGACGCTCAAAAGGAACTTACCAGAGAAGTGTATCTAGATATTAAACTACTTTGTTGAAGTAGGAATCTCTTGTAACAAGGGACGAATGTGGAGTCAGTAGGCAAGAAGACCTATAAACACGACTGTAGAGGGATTTCGGAGTACATACCGGAAACTAAGAACGAAAATGGATAGCAAAGTAAGGACCATTATTATGGCTACCTCTGTTACCGGACTTACTGAGTTATGTTCGTGTTACATAAATTTTAGGGCGTATTAAATGTTCGTCCAAAAGGAAAACCGCACCCGGTAGAGTGCTGACGTCAGAACTGCAAATGAAACAGAATTGGAGCATGCGGTGGTGCGATGCTCTCTACCAAGTGGGAAGAAACAAAGCAGTCATTTCCATGTTTGGATTCAGTTACATTACTGGAGCGTAAATGACAATTTATCCTATATTGACGCTAAATACATTAGCTCATTACTCAATAGCGGCACAGAAACGATCGGGGCTTTGCAGCATATTTGATGCTCCAAATGACCTCTAGAACACGCTTATGGATTTTGTTTAACTCGTGGCAGAACGCTTTGCATATGAAAGGATAACACTTCCTGCTCTGTCGTATTCACGAACAGGTGCATAAGTGGCACTAACTAAATGACAATGAAATGTATGCTCTTTCACCGAAAGGCATTATATAGTTGTTCGAAAGCGAAGCATATTAATAGACATTGTAAGACAATTGAGGTATTATCTTAGGATACCTGCAAGTAGCAGTCTCTCCAGAATATTTGTATCAGTGTAGCTAAGTATTTTGGAACTAATTGTTTCTAAAGAAAAGATTTTCTTGTGTGAAAGAAATTGTCTTCGAAAAAAATACGGTCCGAATTGATAATAACAATATTATCAGCAATATTTCACTGAAAATTCAACTGGTTCGACCTTCGTTCTTTCATAAATTGTACATTTTTAAAAATAATACAATTTACTTTCTTGCGGCAGTAATTATACATTTTTCGGTTTTCTGAGAAATGACGCCGTGTCAGTTGAGTGTTGTGTAGGAAAGTAATGGAGAAAAAAAAATCCGTTTACTGGTCTGAAGATGAAGGCAACATATCCCTACAAAAAGCTGTTAACCTTACATAAAACACGACAGGGTCCTGTCCCAGAATACATTTACATTTGATTTCGTTTGCCAGTTTCGTGCAATGTTGAAAGAATACGGACATGTGCCCTTTATTGCAGCTGTCCGCATTCAGTTTTGTTTGAATCAGAGAGACTCCTAAAGCCACTCTCTTTATTCCTGGCATGATTACGATACTGAAAAAGAGGCCACGTGTTTCTAATTTCCCTTGTGACTTTTATGTATTTTCTTATTTCGTCCCGCATACGGTTCCTTCTTTTCTGGTGTAATTTTATGGATAATTTTATTACTTTTATTTTTATAGGATTTGTATCCGATACATTATTTTAGTCGATTGGTATTTTACGTGCCTTTGATATCGACACATCTCTAAAGACGCCGGAGCCAGAGGAATTCCAGTCATTGTAGCGAATACAGCAACCGGCCGGACGGCGAGGGAATCAACCGGTTCTAGTTCGGAGAAGGAGCAAAAATTTCCTCTTTTCCAGGACCCAGCACATCGTCGTATCCGATGCATATTGGGGACTTTTCCCCCGGGGATCGAGCGACCAGAACTTGAAGTTGATAGATCGTTCGCAGTGACAGGTGTACCAATATTCGAACTGTACCTTGACGTCAACATACGTGTTCGTGGAATGAATTTAATTTAGCACGGTGAAGTGTCCATAAATGTCAAATTAGTATGAGAACGTAAAATACCTTCACGTGATACGTAAATTACTCGACTTCTATGGAGGACGAAAGTTGTTTATTCCTTTCGCAGAAGCCTGCAAACGGACTTCATCCTCAGCTAGACTAATACTTACCAAATCTTCCCTTCTTGCTTCGTCAAATTGAGTTTTTCTCTGCAGGGTATTTTAAGAGGATCTACAATGAAGCAGGCTTATTCATTCAGAGCGCACTCCACAACACAATATATCAGTGTAACAACTAATTACAGCCAATAGAATCCTTCTTCAGGAGCCAGCTAGGATAAAAGTTCCCCACAATTTACAAAATCTCAAAGGTAATTGTCATGCCGATTACATCCAGCCATTGGTCTCTGTTCAAAGTCAAAAGAATGGACCGCATACATCCCTATCCTATTTCTGTAAGGCGAGTGAGAGGACTTCGGGTTAGACGACATGGGAATCGAATTCCGGCAAGTAAGAAAGATTTTCTCTTCTCCAAAACTTCCAGACCGCCTATATGGCCACCCGTCCTTTTAATTCAATGGGTGATTGTATCCGGGTGTATGACGTTGGCGATTTATCTCCATGTAGTATTTCCCCGTTTGCGCTCATCGTGTGCGAGAACAAAGACCAATTTACCTCTTTATATCTTTAAGGTTAATTTTAATATTAGCCATGCATCTACAGCGAAGTGTTCTATGTATTTTTTCCGTCAGACATTCTGAATAACACCTTGCAACATTATTCTGTCGCCCCTACAGTAGCAACGTCCTAGTAATTTCGGTAGGTCTTTATGTAGTACGATTACTGTTTACATGTAAATCACTATTGTCTCTCAACGCGACAGAGAATTTATGCAGGCGAAGTTTCTGTTACCTCCAAGATTACGACGAGAATGCGACATAAAATAAAACCATAAAAGACCTCCGTCACTTGCAGTAATGGAGCAGAGATGCTCTTCAAAATATCACTCCAGATATCTTCGGTCGCCAGTGGCCGGACGTGCAGTGACGACCAGATGCCTGGCGAGCGACATACTGATCGCAAGCTGAACTTCACTAAAAAAAACAGAAGCGAAACAGTGAAACTGTCTCTATCTTCTGCCTCTCGTTTCATCTTTCTGCTGTGCCTGGCTGTCACATTATGGTCGATTGAAGCCCCACCAAGACTTTATGGTCCACAGTAAGTATATCGTATAAGCGAATAGATTAACCTTTGACACTGGGTCGTAACGGATGTTACAAGTAGGTATATTTATGAATAAGTACAGAATATGACATTAATGGAAGGTAGTAGAAGGTATTCGGGGTCGATAGCGAAGTGTTCATCTCTAATGAAAAATTTCTTAGCTGTTTTTTTTAGATGCCAGAGTTGCGGAAAGTCTAACAGCTGTGCGGATTGGCCTAGCTGTTTGAGGGACTTCGAACTAAATGTAATGTACCCTGTATCTTGCACCGTACATGTCCCACATATTCCCTTTAAAAGAAATTTAAGCGTGGAGGTCGTGGGAATAATATTTTGAAATGCAGATGCCAGTCCGCTGTAAACCGTGCGTGTCTCTTCTAAAGACGGACGGGTTAACAGCTGTTGTATATTGTGTCATGCGGAATATAAATACAGCGAGAACAATATAGAGATACAAAAGTCAAAGCTCGTGGCACGTGTATGACTGTAATTTAAACGCACAAACACTTCCGCATTTGTTGATGCTGCCGGTAAACACAAACGCTGATTGGTACGAGAAATGAAATATTTCACCGTCTTCAAGAGCAGGTAATACAAGGTGAATATATTGTCTACGCAACGGACTAAGAATTAGGCAAACGATATTCAATATCCGGCATGGACAAAGATTTGTCTCCTTACGGATGTTTCCACACTTGCCTGGGATTCAACAGCCTTCTATCCAGCCGGCACCGGCAGCTCTTAACGTGCTAGCAGACTGAGTGGACACGAAGCTTTCTGTCACTTTCATCAGTAAAAATCTGTCGAGCTGCAATTTTGTACAAAATAAATACTACTTTTTTTCATGGCTCGACAGTTCTAGTGGGCCTAGGCCTGCTGTATGAGGTACCACACCCGGTATGAGTGATCAGCTCGACGCATTAACCTCTACCTGACAACACACAACACTCACAAGAGAAAACATCCAAGCCTTCGGCGGGATTCAAACCCGCAATTCCAGCAAGCAAACGGCCCTAGAATCACGGCTTAGACCGCGCGGCCACTTGGATCAGCAATGATTAATATTACACGGTATTATTGTCTGTCTACTTATAACCCTGAAGGTTTTGCAAAATATATCGTGTCAATCAAATGGGTTGGATTGATTCAATATTTTGTGCAAATGAGAAAAAAAGACTGAAATATCTGCGGATCACAATGTGCAATATTCATTCAGTCATCGCCTGTGTGCCGACCAGTAAGCATATCCACAAAGAAACCTTCAGCTGCAAACGAGGCGCAGAGGTGATTTGTAAAGGAGCGTACCGATGTGTTGAAGTTGTCTTGCCTCGTGGGATGTTAAAGGCTATGAACATAGGGAGAGGGTAACAAAGATCAATACCTACGAAGTTTTTCTAACAAAGTATAGAGAAAAATTTCGAAAAGTAGGGGAAATAAAGCGTCAAAAACAAAATAAATTATCTTCGCACAAACTTCAGAAAAGACTTATATGGGATTGACAATTCTAAGAAAAGTGGTGCTGGTTCGGTGGATGTTTGTGTGGTAAGGGTAGGCCTACGTCTTCTGTATTATCTTGGGAGTCTTTCCCAATCTAGGAATGCAATACAGGATGAAGTGTAACACGAAAATAATTAAACAATATCTGCAAGTACTCTTTATTATTGTATTATCCTTCCTTCCATTTATGTTTCATAAAATAATTTAACAGAATAAAAGATGCCAAGACGTTTTTAGAAATTTCAGACTCACTATGTGCCAACTCATTCTCCAGTCACATTTCGATGTTTTCTATGTCTGCTAGGCGTCGCAGAACATATATGCCTGACTTCTTTCTTATTAAATAATTGTGTAAAGAGCAACACGCTAACACTATTTTCTGGGATTTTCGGGCGGAACATTGAAAAATTTATCAAAGTTTTATTTATTCACCAACCGATGCAGAGTGAGTTGTCTTAAAAAATGATATTAAAATTTACATTTAAATGTTTAATGTAAATTTACATTTACATTAAATGTTTTAATGTAAATTTTAATATTTTAAAAAAAAACTTACTAGTGCATCAGTTGGTGAATAAATAAAACTTTGATAATATCAAGATACACGGTACGAATGTGAAAATAAATGAAAAATTTGTCTTTGAAGTACGTCAAACCCAGCACTTGAAATACCAAATAAATTTTCTACAGTTCGACGTGCTGTACTCAGGCGGAACTGAAAATTCTTTGGTCCTCATTTAATAGTGATTTTTGTTGTTTGTTAATAAATGTTCTGACTATGCAAATACCTATGCATTATTTCAGGCTTCCGCCGGGAAGTCGATGAGCACTGCTCTCCTCTGGGTTATTACGCAGCGAGTAGTGGTTATTTCTTAGAGACGTTTCAGGACAACCCATCTTAAGGGGTCAAGGATTCTTGACCCCTTAAGATAGAACCGACAGTTTGTCCCGAAAAGTTGGTAAGAAATTAACACTACTCGCTGAGTAATAACCCACAAGGACGGAGTTCTCGTTACAAATAACTAGTCTGACAACAAACACAAAGGAAGTTTTCTTGTGCTGCTAGGAGGTTTTAGGCTCTGCAATGTGAAGAGAATTTTTTCTCAACAGTTTTCAAAATTTTTAATGATTCACGAATCATCCAACTGACGCCCGACAACTAACGCCACCACCCGCCATAATAAATTCGAATTTACAACAGCCAACAACACAATATTGAATGTGTTTATGTGACAGTATTAGAACGATTCTGAGTTTGCTGCTTTCTTTGTTTCTAAATGTCTGCAATCTCCAAACAATTTGGAACTTTCCACAGTGTGTAGAATCCGTCTGCAACTTCTGCCCATTCCGCTGGGTTCTTTTGCAGCTGAAATAAAAAATGAAATCTTTAACTGTAAAATAAATGTTTAAGTTAGCTTTCATGTAAACCACGAGCCACTATAAACTATCAGTCACGTTTTCTTTTCATGTTCATTTGGAAGACGCCTGTGGATCATCACAAATACCCGCACTGAAGAAAGTTAAAAACAAGGAATGCAGGAGGAATTGGCTTTTCTGGCCTGTGAACGACTTAGATGTATTGAAACTTATCATGATAAAAGTGCAAAAAGTACGGGGCATAGAATTCTACTGCAACAGATGTTTTAAAAAAATACTTATAAGTGGTATTTTGTTTGAAGGCCAGTTGGGTACTTTACAATCGAGATTCTGTCGTCCATTATTAGACGGTGTACACCCCGCAGTAACAAGAATGCAGGCAACATGAGCTCCATACGAGTACGTAATTGTACCTGCACATAGTTCGATGAGTCACACAACCAGCAACGTTCTGTTTCTATTTTTCGAATATTCAGCGAATAAAACAATTTTTGTAAAATTCATACAAAATTTTCTTTAAGAAATCCCTGTATGTGTCTGGACAGGGAATGAGAGCTCCAGGAGGCTGCGGCTTCTAGATTTCCAAATAGTCGGTACATGAAGGTTGTAAGATTGTCAGCCCCAGGCACCGGGTGACTTTATCCCCCAGGATATATTCCCGGTACTCATATCTGCTAGCAGTTGAGTCGACCCTAGGGCCAATAGTGTGGCCGGAAAGATTACGTCAATGAAACGTTCCAATAACACGATCAGGAATCGAACCCCGCAACCTTCCAACTTGTAGCAGATAGCAGAATTTTCTTTAGTTGAATACAATTATTTTCCCATTTTTAGTTAATGTGATTACTGTTAATAAGATATTTTGTTAAATTCATATGCAGTTTTCCTTAGGAGACTGTAATTCTTTTCGAATATTTAGTGATTTTTTTATTACAAGAATGATTTTAAATTAATATGCAATTTTCATGACGTGTCTGCAGTTCTTCTCGAATTTTCAAGTGCTGCTAAATTCATACGCAAATTTTCTTACCTGAATATAATTCGCTTTGAATTTTTAGTGAATCTGATTTCTTATTAATAAAAAGTGTTACTAAATACGTATGTAATTTTCCTCACCTGAATATAATTCTTTGCTAACTTGCAATGAATATGTTTTTTATTAATAAAAATTGTTGCTAAATTCATACATAATTTTTCTTACCTGAATATTATTCTTAAGGCCTTGAACTGTAGCTTCGCAATCTCCACCACAATGATTCAAATGTATTGAGGAGATACATCAGTTACGAATTTCAGGTCCGCAACAGTATTTCCAGTGGCCAAATAGCGCCGCGAAATGGACAAAAGCTGACTGTGAGTGACTGTTTCTCACATATTAATATTTCTATTAGTGGGCCGGGTAGGGTAGTTGGTATAATGACTGACTACGGGCTGGACGGTCCGGGGATCGAATCCCGGTGGGGGCGAGATTTTCCGCACCTGTCCAGACCGGCCCTGGGTCCCACCACCCTCCTGTACAATGTGTACCGGGTCTTTCCCGCGGGTAAAGAGCGGCCGGGGCGTGACGCTCTTTTCTCTTCCCAACACAAGCCTAAAACAATGGCCACCTAAGCAGCATCACTATCATGCAACATATTTACTCGGCTGATCCACAAGTCAAATTAAATATTGCACAATATTACTGAGTCGTCTCTGGAGAAACATATTGCACAACAATAATTCTATGCAATAATTTTGAGCAATAATGGTGACTGTCTAGGGGCCGCCTTACGTCGATTCCTACTTCGATTTATGACAGTTTAAACCAGTGAACTCCTTGCAGCAGAGATTAACTTGAGAGACTTAAATTGTTGACAGCAGTACAGAAGGCAGGAAGGCAGCTAGGCAGGTTGAAATCAAATTGACAAGGGCCATTCGTTTGGCGCGACGCGATATTTGCTGTTTAATGTGCAACAGGCCGTAAGGAAATGGAAGATTGAAACACATATTGAAGGTTCAAGATCATTAGCATTCCATTGCCAGGTACTTTGAAGTTAATTAGCGTACTCACAAACAAGACATTGTATGTATTATGTAACACTAAGGCGCGTTCGGGCAACCATTGTTGCAGTGGCAAAGCAATAAGTATCACATAAACTGTGTGTGTGTGTTTGTGTTTGTGTGTGTGTGTGTGTGTATGTGTGTGTTTGTGTGTGTGTGTTTGTGTTTGTGTGTGTGTGTGTGTGTGTGTGTGTTTGTGTGTGTTTG
>Ga0123354_10007191_pt1 | contig 16691 bp, 5 predicted proteins | sample TergutLab28metaG_2_FD_97872 | JGI IMG/M metagenome (GOLD analysis project Ga0123354, IMG submission 97872) | Labiotermes labralis P4 segment gut microbial communities from Petit-Saut dam, French Guiana - Lab288 P4 | ecosystem: Host-associated > Arthropoda: Insects > Digestive system > Gut ...
CACACACACACTCACTCACTCACACACACACACTCACACACACTCACTCACACACACACACCCACACACACACTCACACACACACACACACACACTCACACACACACACACACACACACACACACACGCATGCATACACCGAGTAGGATTCCTCTGAACGAGTGATAAGCTCTTCGCAGAGGCCACTACCTACACAGCACACAACAAACAAGTGGGACGAACATCCGTGCGCACAGTGGGATTCGAACTCAAATTACCAGCCATAAAGTCACCTTAGATCAATGCCTTAGGCCGTGCGGTCACTGGGAACGTTACCGTCATTAAATTACCTTCATAAGTGTGTAGTACACACACACAAATTTGCATCTCGCGTGTAAACTTATTATTATCCTGTTTCACAACACTGCTACGCGCAAGTGGAAAATTAAATTTGACAGAGCCATCCCGTTGTGCAATAACAATTGTACAATATATTATGTACCGACAGTACACAACTTCAATATAGTGATATACTTACTTCCATACTCCATGGTGCAGAGTCCTTCTTGAGAAGCTAACTGGTTTGCAGCTAGTCAAGAAATTCCCCGCGTTTCACGGAACCCTAAGGTTCATTACTGCACTCACAAGAGTCCGCCAACTGTCTCTATCCTGGGCCAGCCTAATCCAGTCCATATACCCACATCCCACGTCCTGGAGATCCGTCCTAATATTATCCACCCGTCTCCCCAGTGGTCTCCTTCCCTCCGGTTTCCCCAACAAGAAACTACACACCCCCCTCTCCTCACCCATATGCGCCACATGCCCATCAATATAGTGACATAGTGTATGCAATAGGTTACACTGTGGCTACATGTTTCGACCGTAAACGGTCATCATCAGACCAATAAAGAACATTTTGTGTAAGGTACAGAAAGATAGTACTCAGTGGGATCCCATTTCGTTTACAGTGGAATATAAAATAATGTATCAAAATTCCTATTTATAAATAAAACAACTAAAATTAAGCAGTAGACAAATCAGATCTTCACCTAATTTGTTTACTGCTTAATTTTAATTGTTTTGTATCCCAATGTGAAGGAAATGGGATCCCATTGAATAATAGCTTTTTGTACCTTAACAAAATGTTCTTTATTGGCCTGATGATGACCGTTTACGGTCGAAACATGTAGCCACAGTGTAACCTATTGCATACATTAAATCAGTATGTTGATGTTGTTGTGTACTGACGGTGTATAATATATAGTACAATGGAAAATAGAAGTTTAATTTTTTTAACTCGTATGTGTTAGTTTTTTATTGTAGTATATCTGCTGATATGAATAGAAAGAAATTAATATTCCACTCCATTATATTTCAGTACATGTGTTCATTACCCGATTGTTGTGTTTCTTTTATGAAGTATTGACTTCCTTCTTTGAAATATCTATCGGATTTCGGAGAGTTACCTTGATCCTCTTCCTTGTAAACGTAGTTTTCTTATACGAGCAATAGTTAGTCGTCTGATGTGAACTGGTGTTTCAGAGATACAAGGAGAATGATGCATTTCCTATTGCTTTCCAATACTCAGATGGCAGGAAAGTACGGGGCGCAAGGAGTGGATAAAACGAGAGAGAAAAGATAATGGAATACGAAAAAGAATCGACATCTGTTGTGGTTTAGCCATGCAGAAGAAGAGAAGGGGGTGTGATGGAAGTGGGGTAGGGGTGTGATAGAGATGTTGAAGAGAATGATTATTATTTCGATATATCGATTGACTATTATGTCTTGTTCTTTTTCTGTTGGGAAGAAAAGTGCCTCTCAATACAGTTATATGTAAGCAGATGGTTATATATCTTCATCCTATAAGACAGTCGTCTTCCAAATTACTATCGAAAAAAAATATATTGGCTTCTAACTAGACTTGGAGTTTGATTCCATGGTTTTGTCTCATTACGTTCGCGCTATGGCTCGTTTCAGATCTCCTTATTTAGGTTGCACGGAAGTTTTATGATCTCAATTTTGAAAGTTACGACTTTAGACATTTATCTTATCTGGCAAATCATTTTGGTGTTTTAAAACGAAAGTGCCAAAATAAATCACTGGAAATTCATACAAACAGTTGACATTCAAGTAAGATTTTCAATTCGTTTTAATATCATCTTTCTTCCCTTTTGTTCTTTACGTACTTCCTTCAAATTTCTGTACAAATTTGTTTAACGTATTTACCACAGACATACTTCTATTCTAAGGAAAACGTCCAGCATTTCACTATGACAACAACATCAGGCCAGTTGCGTCTTAATGCTAACAAATTTGCCTACAGTAAAAACGTTAGAAATTTATCCTCTAGTGTGCAAGACGCAATTTCGTAATATTAAGGTGGTGTTTGTTAAAATCGATAACTCAGTAATACAGAGTGTTTCGGGGGGGGGGGGAATTTGTCACAGATTTGAGAACGTTCTTTTCGTAACATTTCATCGATGTAACCAAAAACACCTCTATCCGAAGTTGAAAGTTTGCCGAGTGAATGGCGAGATGAGTTTTGAAGAATGAGGTTTGTTGTGTTAAAATATATAAACTATTGTTTACAAACCACCCATTAAAACGGGGATAAATTGGTAGATCCTGTAGTGCTAATACCTTTACTTAACGTCTCGTTAACATCTGAGTGACATACAGGCATTGATTAAGAAAGGAAACTTTCACTGCTTTCATAAAATTCGTCGGTGTTTTCCAAGTATTTCGCATAACACATACGTCTATATATGGCTTGACTTTACCAGAGACTCGAGGACGGAACTGTGCAGTGTAGGGAAAACACGTCTTGTAAACCACATACAGTTTGTTGAACCGGAAGAAGACCACGTTCTTTTCGTGTCGTTATTTCCGTAATCGTTCAACTTCGGATATAGGTATGTTCGGCTATATCTATGTAAATAACCTACAAACTTTGTTCCAACGTATGGCAGGATACTCCCGAAACGTATTGTAGAAGATATTAAGGCAAATAATTTAATCTGCATTTTAATTTGGGGTTTCACTTCGACACGTAATTCTTCCGTAAGCATTATAATTTGCAATTCCGTCAGGAAAGGAATTTATTTTTCGGACGTTTCCTTCTGAAATACTAGTTAAAGTTATAACTTTTCATTTTCCGTCATATTTAGTATAGAGTTTGTAATGTAAGAACGGGGTAGGTCTGCGGCCACTCGCTTGCTGAGATTGTGGGTTCGAATCCCACCGGGTGCATGGATGTCGTGAGTATTATTTGTTGTCATTGTAGAGGTCTTGCGACGAGCTGATCACTCGTCCAGAGGAGTCCTACCGACTGTGGTGCGTCGTTGTGTATGAACTAGAAACCTCGTGAATGAGGAGACCCTGGCCCACTTGGGGACTGTTGCACCAAAAGGGAGAAAGAAGAATGTAAAAAGCGGTATAGGCTTCGTTACATTTAAACTTATCAGCCAAAATGGTCAGTTCCATTAGATCTTATCTCACAAAAGCCTGCAATAAATATGTGTATGTTCCATCGTGTGATAATGGTTCACATATCGCTCTACAGCACTATGATATTCATGATGCTTCTGACTTCATCAGGAAGACGCAACTTGATTTGTGGTTTCTGTTCACTCGACCTTCTTGCACACGAGTTTCTGTTGTATTTTATTGAGGTAGGGATGGGGTTAGATCGAGAAGAAGGGGGCAGAAGTGGTGGTTGATGTTGGTTTCTTGTGTATAGGTTTAGATAGATCTAAAGAGGGGCGTGTTCCTTTTGCAATCGTCTCCTTGTTCTTCAGCGAAGGAGTAAAAGGAATGAGCAGAGGCAGGAAGGAGGAAACACAGAAGGAAGCCGTGTTTCAGCAGATGTAGAAAAAGCTTCTTTATTCCTAATGGCATGGGACAAACAGAATGCTTGCTGTGTTCTCTTTACGTGGGTTTAACTTCCATCCCTCTCTATCTGTTTCTTCGCCTATTCTATTTTCAATGTACAGGATGTTACGGAATAGGAGAGTAAATCAGGGTCTGTAATATCGATCTCCTGACAGATGCTGATTACCGTGAAGGTTCCATTAAAGGCTGTGGCCAAAACTCTGCCCGGTATGTAACAAAGAAATTAGAAATACTGTGGACTGTCAACCCCTGTACCTTTCAAGCGATTAAGATAAGGGTATGCAAAACAGAGACTTGTCACTTCCTTTGTTTAACGTTTTAGCTTCTCAGGAAAGAATCTGCTCCACGGAGTGATTAATGATGAATTATTTTCATAATTCTATGAATCATATTTTATTTTGTTGGGAAACATTAATTATAATCTGTAAAAACGAAGTAACTGGTTGTAGAAAATATGAGTGAAGAATTGGCCGTAGAAGGTGCAGTGGTATATACGTATATACCACCTAGGATGGCATTCCGAAACACTGACGTTTTGACCACGCAGTGTACTTGTGGGTTTATTAGGATTCCCAGAATAAACAGCGAGTATTTCTTTAAGTAGTGTTAAATGATTGGTTTTATGCTGCAGAAAAACATTGTTCTCTGTGAGGTAAGGACAAAGTTTTATGTAATTATAACAGGGCACCACGAAGGCCCGAGTCCAATGCGAAATCACTCTTGTTTGGGAACTGTGGTGAACGAGAATATCTGGGACAGGTTTCCCTCCGATTAATTAAGTTTTCAATACCTTTGTTACTTCACCAATCCCCATTTATCTTCCATCATCTTCGTACTGCTGTTATCAGAAGGAATAAGACAGTCAATGCACGTATAACGTAACACTGAGGCGCCGCCTTGCAACCACTATTGCAGTGGAAAAGCAATAATTATTACATATTTTGAGTGTGTGTCTGTAGCCTTTGGTATCCAGCATGCAATGTGCATGCATTTTATTGCCATCTGTGGCCTGTCTGGCTCCAAATTATTTTCCACTTTATCTCATAAACGGCAAGATTTTCGAAAAAAAAATATTGAACATAAAATGTGTTTTGATATCTACATTTTCGTCTGAAACATTTCTCATTTTAAGAAGAATTGATCGAGATATGATAAAAAGTGTACATTTGTCTTCATATAAAGTGGCCGTTATTTTTGTCAGACTTTAATGAATTTTAATTTTATCGACAGGCTTTCGAAAAAATACTGAAATACCAAATTTCATGAAAATCCTTCTAGTTGGAGTCGAGTTCTTCCATGCTGAAAGACAGACATTACGAAACTAATACTAGCTTTTCGTAATTTTGCGAACCCGCGTAAAACAGTCGACAGCTGGGAACCTTGAAATAGCGTATTGTTTTATCGGGGCGGAGGGCAGAACGTCGTTTGTCAAAGTGACAATTTATATGCCAGACATAGTCTGTGATTTTTAGGGTACTGAAATTTGTTCTGAAACGTTCTTATGTAGCTAGAAGAAGGGCAAGGAAAGATGAATGCAAAATCCTGGTTGGGTACGTCTTTCAGAAGCGGTAATTTGGTAGACTGGAAAACAGTGGAAGAATAATACTAAAAAAAAAATCTTTGGAATTATGTTTCGAAGTGAAACTTGGAAAATTGTATGTAGTCAAACACAACTGTGTCACATGAGGTGTATTTAATGACTATATAATGGACAACTACATGTTTCGGCATGTACTGGCCATCTTCAGGTTGACTTAGGGAAACTTAAGATCTTACTATAAGCATACAATTTTCCAAGTTTCACACACACAACGGGGATGACACACTTCCTAGATCGAAGTGAAAGTAACAGACAAAGGATGTTATTTAATAAGGGGCTTTTACTGTTTGTGGTGATGAACTTTCAGGTTTCCCTACTACAGATTTGGCTAGTTACATTTTTTGTTCTTACAGCAGCTACCTGTTTTCGGTTTAGTATAGAGCTGACGCAGTCCCCATGGGGTCCTGCAGCTTGTCACTACAAGGTAAAAAGTGATCCAATTACAGGCCCGGTGTCGTCCAGAGGTTGGGCACTAGAAGGGGGTGGGTAGTCAGCAGCACGCTCCGGCCGCACTTTACCCCCAGGAAAGACCCGGTACCCACTTTACGTGAGGTCTTTCAATTCAAGGGCTAGACATTAAAATATGCCACGACTGCTTTCCTTCGTACGATATCAGTCAGTACTTTACACGTCTTTTGATGGTATCAGTAATCTTTCACATCATTTTCGCCTTCACTGATGGCAGAAACTGCGTGTTATTTTGATTTCGACTTCTTGTTAGTAGGACGCATATTTCGGATTTGAATCGTGGCTGTTTAGTTGAGTGTTCGTTATTTTTTCAGTCCGTACAGACACATGCTGGCATGATAAATTCACACAGACCTTGATCGGTTTCTGTCATGACCTGACCAATTCGCTGCTAGAGGCAAAGCTTGGTGAGTCACTTTTTAGTACCTGCATTCGAATGATGGCCACACTAACTTCTCATTTTTCGACCAGAACTTAAAAATAACAAGACAGACCGTGTGTATATGACATAACATTGAGCCGAGAACAGTTACACTTCTTTCTGCGTCAAAACAGCGAATTACGTTACATCTGTATTATGCAGAGGCCTAATTTTGATCAATGGGTTACGATGTGTGTGTGGAAGTGTGTGAAAATCACCATAGCGTGACAAACACATCACATTTTCACGCAGAAAAACATGCATGTATATTTAAAAATGTGTGGTTACAAAGTATGCCCCAATTAACGGATCCTTGGCTCATGAAGTGTCACTGTTTAGTTCTGTGGTCCGAGTAATGTAAACTTTTCCTTGGTCACTCCATGAAAGAACAAAGACCTCCAGATAGAGATGAGTGGTTACCTAGATGCTTCGGCCGCTTCTTTCTCGGGAAAGAACTCTGGACCCCCAGAGCCAGTCTGGACGTTTCGGAAAGGAGAAAAAATCTCTTGCCCACACAGCGGGTTTCAAACACCAGACCGTCCAACCCTTAGCCGAGTGTGTTATGAAATTGCGAATTTGCACACACACACACACATCTGCAACGAAGAGAGTTTTAAGGATTCCAAAGAGTACGAGGAACGTGCTCGGTTTGGTACATCCACTGTTTGTATGTGTGTGTGTGTGGGGGGGGGGAGTGTATGTATTTAACAATACTTCAAATCAACACAGAAAAAGAGAGTTCTTAAATACACCAGTGTCAAAATAACCGATTTGAAGTAATTTGCACTGGCACAACTGGAGCACAGAAAGGCCTGTGCCGAGTTTTACGAAGCGTTTGTTCGTTGATATGATATATTTGGATTCAGTAGTTGTAAGGTACTGTTGAAGGGCACTTAACCAATGTATATGAACCGTGTACCGCAGCTTCTTACTGGAGATGAAGTATTTGGTGTGACAAGAACAAGCTACTTGCTTAAGAGTAGTTAAAATTCGCAAGGATTTCAGTTCAGAGTAGATCTTCTGATTTCCGATCCAAGATTGTGAAAATAAAATTAGAGAGAGGATTTAGTGTTAATTTCATGTCCACGTTAAACTTGGGCCGTAAGCTCGAAGGAAGGACATGGGTTGGAGGCAGAGGGCTGAGAGGTATGCCTGGTCATACGAGGGAGTAATTAAAAGGAGGTTGGAGAAAACTACGAAAAGATGAGCTACGTAGTTCGTAGGTCCACTTTACATCAAAATTACTAGGGTGGCGAAAATATAAATTTTATAACGGCGGAACTAGTAGCATGCATGTATACAATAATAAATGTATATAAAATTTTAATCGGAAAACTTTAAAGGTAGAGATCACGTTGCAGTCTTAAGCGTCGACTTATTGATAATATTAAAATGTAATTGGAAGACGTATAGACGGGGTGTAAATAGTCCCAGATAGGTGGCATGGAAGGAGTTTTGTAACCAAAATAATGTGCCTTTTTGTTCCACACTGGAAGGAAAATATCCTGTCCACATGGACCACTTTAATTTCTAATGAAGGGCTCCGCTCAATTGGTTGCTTTAGGAATTTCGTTTATGTCCATAGAGTGGAAAGTGTTGTGTCTCAGACGTTCATTTCATCCAAAATATTCCTTGCACAGAAAGGGGAAAGACATTCAGCTCTGTCGATACAAGAACTGTAATGAAACCAGAGTGAAGTCGGAATGGTGGTGTATGTGGGGGGGGGGGGAATTGGGGCGGGAGAAGGGATAGGAAATGAAGCAACAAACGTACAAATGGCCTGGAACGGCATTAAAACTACCGCCAAGACGGAGTCCTTTGTGAAAAGGGCTCACTGACGACGGGCACAACTGTGGAGAAAGTCTAGAATTGGAGGGGTGGGGGACGATGGAAACAGGCCTTTACCAAAGAGCGATAAAATCCAAATCATTCGAAAAGGAGAGGAAAAGCAAGTGGAAAAGAACAAGGCAATGTTCGGGGTAGAAATCTGTAACGGGTAATCGTTTCAACGTGCTCTAAACGAGAGACATCTGTAACTACCACTGTTATTCTTATCCTTTTGAAGAACGGGAAACTGGAATGAGGGGATTTTAACCGATTATATTGTTCGAAGAAGGGAATAGAATCTCTGATACTAAAAACAGATATTAATAATGAGATCGAGCTACCCACGTGTCTGGGTACCAGGTGTTTTTTTTTTTGCATGCGTTTGCCCTGATCAAAATTCATAAGTACGCATTTGGTAAAGGACACATCTTGGAACTGAGATTCTCAGAGCTGTTTTGTTGAAGATCAAAATCTCATCTATTATTTTATATCACATGTTTAAGTAAGTCTTTACCGACGTTTCGGAAGACCGTAGAGCCTCTGTCTTCTCGGTCAAGCAGTCGAACACTTCTAGGAACTGCTTTACTCTGAAGACGAAAGTGCTACGCAGTGAATTCATACGAGTGAATGGAGGTATACATCCACGCCTTCTTGAATTCGGCACTAAACAAATGATTGTTGATGAATTAAATGCTAAGGCCACTTTACTCCAGGGGAAATAGCTCCAGATAATCATTGGGTATGCGGTTGAGCGGATTCCAGCCTCACTGTGGACGCAGTGGTAGAAAGAGTGAGATGGCTCTTTAAAATGAATTACGTTACGTTATGTAATGAAATGACTGTTACAAATGATAATGTAGTAGAAAGAATCGTATTTAACTTTCTTACATACATGTGTGTATGTGTATGTAAACAGCTGTTTTAATGTAAATTTTAGTATAGTTTTTAAGACAACTCACTAGTGCATCAGTTGGTGAATAAATAAAACTTTGATAATATCAAGATGCACGATACGAATGTGAAAAATGTACATATATGTATATGTATTTGTGTATGTATGTGTGTGTATATACATATACATATATAAAAACAGCTGTTTTAATGTAAATGTTAATGTAAATTTTGGTATAGTTTTTAAGACAACCGACTAGTGCATCAGTTGGTGAATAAATAAAACTTTGATAATAACAAGATGCATGGTACGAATGTGAAAAAAAAATATATGCATATGTATTTGTGTGTATATATATATATATATATATATATATATATATATATATTAAACGTCGTGATGATGATATTCCCCTCAGAGTGCAGCGGGAACTCATAGTGCATATTAAAATTTCAAACAATTATTATTGCAGACGCCTTCAGACTCTGAATATCCGTGGATCATTTGTTACTGAATCTGAATTTTCGAGAAAGTCCCGCAAAGCAATAGAGCATTTTGAGGTGCAAAATGAAATAAAAATTTTAAACCATTAACGTTTGTATTTAAAAAATTAAACATTAGCACTTATTTATGAAGAATGATATTTCTTATCGGCGATTTGCACTGGTAATGAGCCAAGCGCTGACCATAAATAACGATGGGGAGAAACATGAAAATGAATCTAAAATTTAATCAAAATAATTTGCACTCTTTTTTTCAGGTACGTACAAAACATGTACTTGCGGAACCGCTAAAAGTCACCCGTCGAAGTCGTGGGTTCTGCTAAACACACTTTGAATACTTCTGGTCTAGTTTAAGCATTCGACCTCTTCTCCGCGCTTTTGTCCTGTTTAACTGAACACATTACAAAACTTGACGAGTAAGACAGCTTAGTTTTACTGCTGTGCTACTGATCTTACTGACCTCCCTTAGCCCTCTTCACTAGATCAAAGCTACGTTAACGTTTAACGTGACGTCACTTCTCTTTGAATGAACGCACGAAAGTTCATGTAAACAACTTCTTTTTTCAAGAAAGTTCAATTGTGTACTACTATTGTACAATTTTTTAATTGTAATTACGGTACAAGAAGGAACAGACATGATATTCAGTTTGTACAGAAATGGATTGGATGTGACTTACATGTAGGGCGGATGGGATGAGGCAAGGGGGTGTTTAGAGGGGTAAAATGAAAGACGTGCGACAAAGGAGCAAGAGGGTACTTTGAGGGTGGCTGCGGGAAAAGGAGGAGGAGTGGAATAGGAAGAGATCATCCAACTTGTTCTGTGTGTATATATTATAAGATTGCTATCTCCATATTTCCTATAACACAAAGCGACAGACTTGGAGAGAAGGCTGGTAAGATCCTGTTCATTCTGAGATGATAAATGGAATATGGCATTTCCATCAGTGTGGCTCGGATTGATCACCATATAACAAAATGTCGGAAATTTGATACGTACTGAGACAGTCTAGTACTGTCAGTACAGTCTAACTTCGCCACACGGTGTTCAGGATTGCTGATCTGTTCTCACGTGTCCTCTGTGAAGAGTGCAAGGACTGTCAGACATAATAGAATTTAAGGCAAGATCCATTTTGCTTTTGTCAGCATATCCCCTCACATTTTTTTTTTTGGCGCAGGTTTGCTAAGTGTTTTCGCTAAACTTAATTTATATGGATATATTTTAAAAGCTTATGAGAAACTTTATTTTGGGCCACATTACATGTTCACTTCGCTTCCAATAAGATTTGGCCTAAATATATTTCACATCTTTGTTTTTATAACGCACGTGCGTAATGTACGCGGCGTATGTGTCGGAGAATGTGAGAGAAGAATTCAGAAATGATGGTCTGAATTGGAATCAGCTGGCACAGGAATTTTTATACGGTTCCTGTGGATACAGCTATGAACTGATGCTTTTTATGAAATCTGGGGAAGTTCTTGAACAACTGAGCGACTGTGAGGTCCTCAAGAAGGACCTTGTTCAATGAGTCAGTTAATTCGACCTGCAGAATGTCTGTATGTTGATGCCTCGAAATTGATTCCTATCACGAGCACAAATGGATCCCTTTCTTTTAATTCTAAATCTTTAAACCAGCTTAATTTTTCCTTCTATCTATTTACATCCTGAACCGATATCCCACCCCTTATGATCAGTGCAGCTATTGTGCAGGAGATCCAAAAGAGTGAACAGCTTGTCGCGACGGCCATTTTGTCTCCTTGGACAATGATCTTTGTGTTCATGTTTAGGGTACTGTGTGGCAAAGACAAAAAAACTCCCATTCGTGCCGAGAGAGGAAGCCCACTCTTCCATCTCCATCAAACAAACAGCCACTTTATTTAGTGAGATTTACCTTTTCGATAGGGAGGCATAATAGCATGCATTATCTGCCTATTAACGTGACTGCTTACTGTGTCGTTACCGGAATTGCCAATTTTATTCTACCGTTGTGCTAAAGTCGTTACTATAGAGCTGGGATAGTTGACCTTAACATGCAAGTTGATGTCAGTGTAAAGGCTGTCTGCTGCTTATTTCAATGATGAAATACACTTTTTATTGCTGAAAAGAAGCGACTATTTGAAAATAACCGTTCAAAGATAGTGGAACACTTTTTTTTACCGATAATCTGAGACAACACAATTCCAAATTAATACTTGTAGACGAGATATATCGTACATAACTTTCAAGGGATAGAATTCAACCAAATTACACCATTAGAATATGTTGAAAACATTATTACTTTTACTGTAGGTGATCTGCTAAAGGTAATCAATCCCATTACAGTCCCGAGGTACCAAGAGGGTTCCAGGAAGTTAAGGTTCCCAGATTACGTGACAATGGACCAGAATTGTGGTAACGTTGTCAACCCTACGCACCGGTCGTTTTTACCCTCAGGAAATACACCTGGTACTCATTTCTGTTAGAGGCTGAGTTGACCACAGGGCCATAGTGCGATCGGAAAGATTATGTCAATGAAAACTTCCAGTGGCACCATCCGGAATCGAACCAGCGACCTTAAGATTTGTAGCGCAGTGCCCTAACCACTGTGCTACCGCGGTCGTCTAGGTGATCTGTTAGTGACAGGAAAAGACTCTGCAGTTTTATTAGAAATTCATACTTTCTGTACTTGAGGTGACCTGAGTACAGATGTTGAAGTTGCTGTCTCTGAGAAAGCTCAGAGTTTGCAAATTAAAAAAACTGACAACACATCTCTGTTATTTAAAATTCGGCAAAATTGTAGGTAGTGCAATTTTACATTTTTGAAGTGATGTTGAAGAAGGTTACACTCTTCTTTGATCTGACATAGTCCTTATTGGTAATTCGTTACTGAGGTTTTCGAAAAGCTTGCTGTCTACATCCTCGGGGCCCGCACATGACTCAGCCCAACCCACAACCTTTCCCTGTTGTTAGATTTGCCACGACTCTCGCCCATCCTGCTCTCTCCCTATGTAACAAATACCGCCTCTCCCAGAACCTTATTCGTTTTCGATTAACATGTCGATAGATGCAAGAAAACTCATATGATAAGCCTGTAATTTTTAAAACCTTCATCCTATGTGTCAGCTACCAAAGATAAATTTTCTCCTGTTCTCAGTTATGTATCACTTCTTGAACACATAAGGAGGAGAGTAGGCATGGCTCCATGCATTCTTCACCTCAGCACTGGGTGGAAGGCAATGTTGAGCTTCACAGCCCGGACGCTTTAAGGCCGAGACGGAACTTTAGATACCTACTGGACAGCAGATTAAGATGTCTCAGAGCGGGTCTGGACGATTTGGAGGTTGTTCACCCTTACCCCGCTAACGTGGAGAATATGGTGAGCTCCTAAAAATTCCAGCAAATGGCAGATGGGATTTAACTCGGCGTTTAAAGGATTAATTAGGCAGAGATTCTGTATATGCCATATTTGTTTCTGATATTTTGTAACGGTTTCGCTTTGGTGCTGTGCTTGTACATTTTTACATAGACTGTAAGTATGTTAATGTTCTTATTGCTCTACAAAATTTCATTTACTTAGCTCAAAGTGCTCAATAATTATTCTCTCTAAATTAAAGTTAAGAAACTTGTTTCACTGTTATCACCTTGTTATTCCTCCTTCCATTCAGAACATCACTTTTACAGAAGTTTCCTATCTGTCTATTACCATATATTTCAGGACCGTAAAGTAAATGGCGCTACTACTGTTAATATGTCACAAATTCATGTCTTCGCCTAATTATACGAAAACGTGTCAAGTAGGCTTTGGGATAAAATCGCGTTCCGACCAAGCTTTGAGAAAATCGGTCAGGTCTTCAAGTGTTGCAGTGGAGACTCACCTGGAGGATAGTTTTCTCTTAACTCCAATTGCTTTCTCATTAACTCCAATTGCTTTCTCATAACTCCAGTTGCTTTCTCATAACTCCAATTGCTTCCGCAAGGAATGTAAATGTGCAAAAACTGGATGCAACCGAACAATCACGTCTCACCCAAACCTTTGTTAATGTCTGACATTTATTTAGCATGTGCTTTGTAATACTGAGGGACAACATTTGTGGTTGAACGGTGAAAACCCTTGCAACGTATTCGCGGGTCCGAATTTCCTGACAGGTTTGCCTTATGTACGTGACGGAAAAGAACCATGGAAAAGTATGTGACCGTATTCTTCCAGCTTATTACATACTGCTGCTGCTTAATGACTCCCGGAAGTCCGATGTTACTTTGCAGACGTTAAATAAATGACAGTTTAAAAAATATTCAATTTTGGGTCAGTGATAGTAATTAGTCTGGAAGGGAGGGGGACTATCTTGGCGTGTCTGCTGTGAGTTCTATGTGTTAAATATTCCTTTTAATTCCCGTCCTTTCTAATTTCATTTTGCTTATCCTTGGGCCCAACCAAATTAATTTTACTTTAAATGCAGAATAAAAACCAACTAGATGCCACTTATCATTTTATTGTACTTCTTATAGGTTCAGCATATTTCGAGCACTACTATGCCCATCATCAGGAGCTCGCGACTGTAATGTTGATTACCACATTGGTCGTTTCGGTCTTGGTTTGCTGTAGGTTGGAGGTTAGGTGCAGTTAGGCTAGAGTAGTGTCCGGGCTGCAGCCTGCAACCCGGACACTACTCCAGGCTAACTGCACCTAACCTCCAACATACAGCAAACCAAGAACGAAACGACCAATGTGGTAATTAACATTATAGTCGTGAGTTCCTGATGATGGGCATAGTAGTGCCCGAAATATGTTGAGCTTATAAGAAGTACAATAAAATAATAAGTGGCATCTAGTTGGTTTTTTTTTTTATTCTTCAGTTATCACAATGATGCACGGCCCAACAAACATCAGATTATTTTACTTTCTCAGTGTTACATGGACTGTTCTCTTCCACATATCTTAAATTTGTCAAAGACGCTATAAATATCCTTTTATTAAAATAAAAACTCATATCTTATATACATCCAGTATATTGGTCTTTTATTAAGCAGGAAATATTATCGTCTATTATTCCTGTCATTGATATTAGAATCTATTTATTTTAACCTGTTCCAGTACCCAAATAACTGCAATCTGTTCCTCTGTACTCACACCTTTCTTGCCGTTTTCTTCTTAACCTTCTTCTCTAGTTTTCAGTTTAGTTTTGTCTGTTAGATACACCTGGTCGCTTTTCATTTCGCACCAAGTTACCTGGTCTGCTGGTCATTACCGTTTAGTCCTCAATAAATCCTCATTCTCAGTATAACTAATAACGCTTTTTGATGTTTTGCTGACCGTGCATCTCAGTATATTTATCTCAGTATTTAACCAAATTGATGCACAAAATTTATTTCATAATAAGTTTTATTTAACGCATCTACATGTTTCGAGCACATGTGCTCATCTCGTGCACGAGACGGCCACCTATAGGTGTGATGATACCAGAGGCTGTGTAATGCAATTTTGACCTCCTGATGATGAGCACATGTGCTCGAAATATGTAGAGGCGTGAAATAAAACTTATTGTGCATCAAGTTGGTTAAATACTGAGATAATAACCCTTTATTGCGTATGACTGACGATCATTTTAAAACAATAATTCACAAAATTCAAAAACTTTCTGATACAACACTTTCGTCTTATTAATTTTTATGAATATTCCACTTGTTTAACGTCGAGGTTGTCTAATATATTTCTATGCTTAAGATTTTATTTGCCTCTTTGTTCCATCTTTACTGTTTTCGGGATTTTTTTGTTGCTTCGTAGTATATTCTACACTCTGTTTTGCTTCTGTGATTGACCTAAGTTGTCATTAAAAATTCGTAAAAATTGTTACCTTTGGGGCGACTGTGATAGTTGTATACGAGACTACACGGCATCATATCACATAAGACAGTAACCTTTGTAGTCTCCACCGTGATGATCCAAAGTCTATCAAAATTCTGTAGTTTCACCACACAAATCTCTAGTTTTATCTGGTCAGGTATTAGGTTTGGTTTTGCGAAATTCAGTTATCATATATAAATTAGTAACGATAAAATAATAAAGGCAGAAGGTTCAAGACAGCTGACATGAAATTCTTCCATTCTTAAAGATATCCAGCCATTTCTTATAATAAAAACAAAGAGATGCACTAATTTCTCAAATTTATTTTTGGAATAGAACTCTACATGTTTCGGACAGTATCTCTGTCCATCATCGGCAGTCTATCACTGTGTACACAGTAAAAGGTATATGTCATACAGGCTATGCTGACTGCTTGCTAGCGATATCAGGATGGAACTGGAACCAGTTCCTTCCTGATACCGCTAGCAAGCAGTCAACATAACCTGTATGACATATACCTATTGCTGTGTATATAGTACTAGACTCCTGATGATGGACAGAAACCCTGTCCGAAACATGTGGAGTTCTATTCAAAAAATAAATTTGAGAAATTAGTGCATCTCTTTGGTTTTATTATAAGAATATATCACGACGCACGGTCCTCTGAATGTCAAAATCCAGCCAGTTGTTTCCACTTTCAATCCTCAGGTCATAAAGCCATAATATCCATCTCATTGTTACGTTGTGTTACATTCTACATTCTTCTCTTTTCCGAAGACGTCGTTTCCAAGAATATTCCCCATCAAAACTCTGCGTGAAATCCTTGTCTTCTCGTCAGACTGCAAGAACTAGAGATGTACCTACCGTCACGGTTCTCTGTGACTTGCAGATCCGTAACCCATGATATTCCGCCTAATGTACGTCGAATGTCGTGTATAACTAATTTAGTCGTTAATTTTTTGAGGATTTCGGAAAACTTTGCTTTTATAAATTTGTAAATTACGGTGTTCTTACAACTAAAGAGACCACGAATTACAGTTACAAAAACTAACTAACGGAATTCATTTTTATTTCAGCGGTTTCAGACACGGAAGGAATTTCGACTTTTTTAATCATCATCATCATCAGTAATCTGTCAAACGACAGGTCCAAAGCCTCTTCCAAAACAATTCCTCCACACAGTGCGATCTAGAGCTTCCTCCTTCAATTCACAGTATCCTCTACTGTCCTTAAGGTCATCCAGTAACTTCTTACGCCTTCTTCCTCGTCTTCCTGTCACTTCTATCTGTCC
>Ga0123354_10007193_pt1 | contig 16690 bp, 2 predicted proteins | sample TergutLab28metaG_2_FD_97872 | JGI IMG/M metagenome (GOLD analysis project Ga0123354, IMG submission 97872) | Labiotermes labralis P4 segment gut microbial communities from Petit-Saut dam, French Guiana - Lab288 P4 | ecosystem: Host-associated > Arthropoda: Insects > Digestive system > Gut ...
ATAATCTTAGTAATTAACCAACTTAATGCACAAATTCTTGTTTTATAATAAGTTCATTATATGCCTCTACATGTTTCGAGCACTATGTGCTCATCATCAGGAGGTCAAAATTGTATTATACAGCATCTGGTATCATCACACCTGTAGGTGGCTGTCCCATGCACTGGTTGAGAGAGAACTTGTGCACGGGACGGCCACCTACAGGTGTGATGATACCAAATGCTATATAATATAATTTTGACCTCCTGATGATGAGCACACAGTGATCGAAACATGTAGAGGCATATAATAAACTTATTATAAAACAGGATGTTACACAGTAATTATATAAGTTTATGATAGAATATTCCACTTGGCTGCATTTTTGTACCTTTCTCTTATCATCAGGTGGATCAAATACATGTCATATTTGCAGTATTACTACCACATACTGTATAAGTGAAATCATTATTGTAATGTATAATGTAAAAGGTTTCCAAGTGGTATCCATCTTATAAAGTGTACAGTATTTCTTTTTAACTGTAAAATATAAAAAAGATAAATGAAGAATGTTAAATTGCAATGGCACAAACATTAACAAGCAGGTCCAACTAGAACTTCATAAAGCCTGCTTTCATATTGCATGTGTTCCTTTACTGCAGGTCATCATCCTATTTTATGTGAAGAATTTATTGATTAAGTGCAGATTATATACATGTTGAATTTATTGGGTGTAACCTAGGTGTATGTCATTGTTCCTGTGTTTGTAATTTTTTATTAACAAATAGTATATATGTTTATAATTTACCTGCCCGTATATATCATATGACTGGCTCCAGTGGTCCTACATGCTGCAATAATATTAACCATAAACAAAAACTGCATATGTTACCATCATTTCAGGACTTTATAAGTGGCACTGGTTGATTTCATGTCAAAATTAGTATGTGATTGTAGGAAATTCAAAAGTATGGCATTTGGTTATCCTCCAGTTACATGATGTTCACATCAAGTTTGATGTAAATGGCTCAGCTTGATTAAATGTTGAAGTGGGAAAGGCAGAGACACACACATAATGTATAGTGCTCTCATTAGTCCACTTTCTTCTATATTCCTTTTTTGTAAAGAAAGTACATTAAACAGGATAATACATGTGATATTTGCAGTTCTTACAGCATTGTGGATGAAGATCAGCAAGACTGCAATCTTCAATATAAATCATTTGCAAATGATAGAATAAACAGCATTGTATGTTTTCAAGTCTGCTGGTCCTTGTTCGCACAAAATAGAATTTAAATTTTACCATTACATGTTTTGTAAAGTCATCATGGAATTTATCCCATATGAATTGTGCAGTATCAGACTAGTCATTTATGTAAGCTAAATTATTTATGGTTAGATTCTTGATAGGAACTTTTATAACACATTACACAAACAGATGGGTGTCATGTTTTTACCTGTTCGCACCATATTGCACTATGCATAAAGTAAAATTTTAATTTTTTCATAGTATAGGTTTCTTTGCAATGAATGGATGACACTGTTTGTGTGTAAGTCTTCAGACCACTAACCTGTAATGGGTGGAATTTTTTTCTTGAGGTTTTGAGATATTTCTTTTGCACTTCCTTATACCATGTAGACAAATAAATGTTAGCATTTCCTGTTTTGTTTTTAATATATGAAAGGGAATATGTTTTGTTGGTTAAGCATGTGTTGGTTGTGAACAGTGCCTGTGCTTTGTGTCTCGTTATTGTGTATTGTGCAGTTTCTACATTATAATTATTCACAGATATTTTCAATGTAAAGTTCTGTTCTACGTGGAGAGTAATGATCAACTGATGGGAAAATATGAAATGATATGTATTCTAGCAATGATTTTTGTATGATCAGCTGGCAGTCTTTAATAAGTGTACTGTACATGTATTTATTTTTTACATTTTAATTGGAAAGGCTACAAGTTTACAAGATAGATCCTGCTTGAAGAAGACCCTGTGTATGAGAAAGTAAAATTTGTTCTCCATAATTTCAAACAGCATTAGGGATTTATTTATTCCATCATAATGACCATAAAAATGTTGGTAAATATATGGTGAAGAATAAGATGCTGTTATAAAGATAAATGCAGCTGGTCAGTGTTGCTGGAAAAAAACTTCTATTGTTAATTGAACACATACGGGTTGTACCATGGTGTTGAGGAAGAAGTAGCATTTGCATAGATAAATGCATTTTTGTTATAGTACAAATTTGTGCATTTGATAAGTATACTAGTAGGGTAATTAGTAAATCTTTGTTCAATGTTCTATTGTCCATGCAGACGATACCAGTTTTTATAATTACTATTTTTGAATCCCCATTGAATATTCAGTGGCAAAATATGACACACCCCAATCTGTAGTGGTGGTTTCCACAGATAACCTTCTATTCATCCACCCTTACACATTATAAATAGCCCATGAGGGATTTTTTGAACATGCATGCTGTAAAGTTCGAAACTTCTGGAAAGATGGCCAGATGGAATGAGTACAATAACAGATTAAGGTACCTTCTTTTTGACAAATTTCAGTACAGTAGTACTTAAAGATGACTAATATTGACTGAAACATTAGTACTTGATGGGCTGTGAGTGTATTTTGATATTGCCCTCCCAAATATATAGAATAAGCAGCACTGCTGTGCAAGGGGTTACTATTTTTTTTACAAAGGTTGGCAGTACAATTAATACCAATTGAAGCATGCATTCCAGTGTCATTTATTGATTATGCTCTCCTGTTGTACAGTGACTTAAGTTTCGTAGTCTGTTACATAGACATGAATTACCAACAAACATGACGTGTTTTGAGTAATATTTTAATGATGTTCCTAGTATGTGTGTGTGTTTGCACACCATCACCAATACTTGATAATTCCTGTGTAGTACAAAACAATCCTCAGAAATAATTCGTGTTAACTGTATGCACACTTGTATGTTCTCACGTATTCTCATGTTGTCTATTCACAAAATTAGAATTATTAAGTTATTAACAAGTTTCTACTGATTTGTTTTTTGCACCGATGTAAATTACTTTGGGCTGTTGTGCCTGCAGTATCTTAATACCATTTCATCAGCAGTGTGTTACAGTGTAAAGCCCACATGTATGAAACAAAGACTTCTTATGCATTCTAGTTCATGCAAAAGTACATGATATGTGCCTACTCTAAAACTAGTCACAAAAACCTCACACTGCAATAGCATTATTATTATTATTACTGTTAATAGTTTGATTTTATGAAGCTGCTAATAGCTGAGACAGTAGTGGTGAAGGACTGTTTTAAGGTACTGTATTGGCTGATGTGCCTGAAGAGACTAATTAAAACTACAAAATGTGTACTACTGACAAACACAAATGACCAACTGAAAATTCTAGTGTTCACATTGTTTGCTGCTGGAGAAAAGCAGTTCTGTGGCACATTCATTGTAGATATGGGAATTCAAAGAGAGTGCTCTGACAGCCTGGCACCCAGGATTTGTCACATCCTGTATGAACCATTTTACTCAACCTAAATGCTGAGTCACTATATTGTAGTTCTGTGTCAACTGTCTGTAACAGATATTTTGTCATCAAAGATGTGGAAATAATATGGAACATATAATTAAAAAAAAAAAAAAGTGATTTTAATTATTTAAATGTGAGCTGTGAAAATGTGAATAAACTTTCAAATTTTCTATCAGGAGAGTACCAACGTTGATTTCATCTTATTTATCCATCCAAGACAGACCACAGAAACCTCTGGCATCTTTGACAGTTTGTAACTATTTCGAATGTACCACATTCTAGAACTGTATTCATTCCAGCTCATTTACTGTGGGGTTTGTGTGCATTTTCAGGTGGGACATTTGGCAACAAAGTGTGCCATGTCAAATATTTTGCTTCACTGACATGTCTGGATTCTGGTACTTTCATTGTAGATGTGGGTTCATAAACAAAGATTTGACAGTAATTCTATTACTGTATTCCAGTGTGACATAGTATCAGAGAACTGAAAATATAAGACTGACAGATCCCCGTTTTAGAAAGTATGAGGCAAAAGTGACCATTAATTATACAAAATGTTTACTTCTGAATGCAAACCTATTGTTAGTTGCGTGAAGCAGTGCTTCTTGATAAGTTTGTCCTTGACTGAAAGAGACTCCTCACCTTTTATGGCACTGTCATATTCATAAGAGTCTGCTATTGGTCCTGTCCTAGGCTAAATGTATCCGGTCCACATACACCATTTCTTTAAGATCCATTTTAATGTTGCCCACATTTATTTTGTCTGTATATGGAAGTTACAACATGCAAGGTTGTGACTGAGCATGTAAGAACTCATGATTTTGCAGACATTAAGAATTGTTTACATATGTAGGATATAGCTCTTATGGCAACTAAACTGATTCACAAATCTTCAAAGTTGAAAACAGTGTGAAACTTACAGGTTACCCTGTCACATAATTCAATAGGAGACAGAGGTACTCTCTAAAAACAAAACCTGTGCTCCAGATTGATATGGCTGGTTGCTCAAGATTTAACCATGGTAGCCATTTCATTGTATGTACTGTACCTGGATATTATATACTCATTTATATAGGAGGCAATTGAAAAATAAGAATGAACATGTGAATTGACTGTATGAACCCAAAGTTACAGGCCCTTTAATTGGATAAGTACATTCCACTTACTGAACATCTTGATAATCATATCCACTATACAGATTATTTTGCTTATGTACAGATGAAATCCTTCTACCCTTCTAATGTTGCAGTTCCTTCTTTGGTTGTCAGTCAAGTATGGTATGTGCCACTTCTACCAGTGTCATTCATGGGTAAAACAGCAATTACATAAATGACAAGATTGCTGAACACACCATACACATGGGAAACCAGAGACATGCCGAGTTTGATCCATCCTAGTTCTCTCCAGAACTCACTCAACAGAGTCTGTACTGTGTTTTATGTCATCCCCTGGTTTATTGCATGTAACAAGGCTTTCGATAGGAATCCAGCACTCATTAATTAGTGAATAATGAACTTGGAATTATAAGGCAAGAGTGGTCATAGACTAATTGGAGACACTATCCTGACATTTAACTGGAGGAACTGAGGAAGACCACAGAAATATTTAAGAACATTAGCTCCTGGGCCAAGATTAGAATTGGAACCTCCCGAATACAAATGAGTGCTACTCCTGTTACATCTAGTCTATTTCTTTGTACCTGAACTTAATATGTCTTTGAGCCTCCCAAATACAAACAAGTGCTACTCCTGTTATGCCTACTCCATTTCTTTGTACCTGAACTTAAAATGTCTTTGAGATCCCATCACTATTACAGCTTGTAAAACAATACATTAACCCCCATCACAATGAGCATTCAATGCACTGTGTTCTATCATAACATCCTGGGTAAAATGAAAGGTCAAAGTGTTACTCTACGGGTTGTGAGTAGCTGACCTTTTTCTGGGCTTTCATCAGGGAAGGATTAAAAAAAAGGGTGCTTTAAATTACAACAGTCTTTTTACAAGTTACTTTATTTTGATAGCAAACATGGAATTGGAAGCAATTACTTCCTAACCTGCTGGCCACCCTGTCGCATCATATCCTGAAACAAAATAAATTTTATTAACCAAAATCAAAAGAAACCTGTTTTTTTTATCAATATCTGAAGCACTTGATGTAAATTGGTACCAAATATTCTAGAATGTGCTTAACATTTCGCAACTGTTGTAGCGGTACTGCAAAATCCTAAGTTCACTGCATTAACTTCATAGAACCTATAGACTCGACACAGCCTGCATTTTGTAAACAACAGTTAAGGCTCTCCTTGTGTCATCACGTAAAAACAAAATTATAAATTATACTTCATCCACTGGACTGATTTAATCACTAGTCCCAGGTTCAATTGACGAAACCTAATAGGAAGTTTTATGTTGTTTTTACCTGGTGCAGAAACAGGACAAGCTTAACTAAAACCAGGAAGAGGAAGGAAGTCCAATATTTTATCTCAATAACATGGTGTAATAAAAAAGCCTTTTTGACTTCAGCCAACAGTTTTGATTTCTATCACATTTTGATATGAGCAATGTGACATAGCTACAATGTTTTAACAATTTTCTATATGCCAATACTGTCCAAAGCCAAACACACACACACACACACACATATATATATATATATAATACGCATTGTGTTAGACCTAACAGGAAACATCTGCCTATAAGGAAAAGTTACAATCAAAAATCAGAACCAGCCAGTTATGAGATCAAAATATACTTACACGAGGGAAGTTGCGAGCTGGTGGTGTTCTGATACGACGGTCAGCCTTTGATCTGTTACGCACTACCTTGGAGTGTATTGCACACGATACACAATAATGCAGTTTTGCATACAGCTTAGGCAGTTGATACGCTAAAACACAGTACAATGAAAATAATTGTATATCAAATGCATTTTGGAAGCAATAAAAAAATGAGATTACGAGTGAATTTAAATTTAATTTCAAGGAAACTTTTTGCAAAAAAAAAAGTGCACATTAGTTCTTTAAAAAAAAAAAGATGCACATGTGACAGTTCGCATCAGATGTACTGGTTGTAAGAAATCTCAAGAATGGAATATTTTTAGGTAACTCAGATATGAGACATGAAAAGGTCACAAGACAAAAAAAAATCATGTCACACAGTGAAATGATGGAAGAACTGTTGTGAAGAAGAGACTTCTGGAAATTAGTTTTAAAGTATCTAAACCATAACATGCACTATCTCATACCATATACAAGTCACCAGTATGTTTTAAAATATTCTGTGAAGTCCCACTACTTCATTACCATATGAAGAACTCCTAACAGGTAAATGCCAAATATGGTTCAACAGAGGAATGGAACAGGAATTTTGAGATGCCCAAACCATAAAGAATACATACAATTATAAACACTGGCCTCAGTGATGTCTCTAACAGCTGCAGCTTCGACTATATTCCGAATAACAAACTTCTTGATGGCTTTGTCCTTTGGAACACACCTTGCACAGTTGGTGCAGCGCACAGGGTTCACATGGCCACGGCCATGTTTAGATCTTCCACTATTTCTGCGTTTGCCAGTCTGAAAAATTCATGTTTCATGAGCCATAAAGGTCCGGCAACATGCTTGTGATAACATTACATGAAATTAGTGTCTCACTTAATAATTTTTGTGTGTTACAGACTGTACACCCCAACAATGCATAGATATGTGGTGGAAATTATGAATATTTGACAACCACAAACTTCACATAAATTACTTCAACCTAAGAAACGTGCTTCACAACAGCCATACACTGATAATATATACAAGAGCAGTATTTATTCACTTATGATTTATTTAATGTCACTGTCAGTACTTCAGACTATACCACACAAAACGGCAAGATTACTGAAAAATTATCAGAATATGGTTGGTGCCAAACCTATAAACTCTTATTATAATCAACAAAGATTTTACCCCACAAAAATTCCAATATAAACTCTTGTTAACACAAGGAACGAGTCTTCTTTTCATACACAAACTATCAACACTTCCTGTGTTCATAAGTCTACACGATATTTATATTACAACTCTGAACAGCACATCATATGATCTCAAATGTATGATGATTGACCATATGAAAGCAGCAGTAAAGATTTTTACAGAGCAGATTGTTTAAAAAGTGTACTTTTAAGGGGCTTTGTATTTATATATTTTGCACATATACAAAATTGTCAAGAACATCAAACTTAAAAATATTCTGAATTGTATTTGTCTGTATGCTTGGCATTCTACGACTTCAAATCCTGTAACCACTGGAAGTTTCCAGATCCATGGAATGTATGTAGGAATTGAACAGGATGTCAAAGATGCAATTCCGGTCCAATTTCAATTGATATTCCGACATGACTGGGGTAAATAAAGTAAACCTGGATCAGGGAAAACGTCTTTGAGGGCGAGACTTGAAGCCAGGCTCCACTACGTAAGGTGCTACCCACCAAGACGTTTGATTTTTCTGGTATTAATTACAAGGCGACGAACACTATGTCTAATGTCATCTACGTTTCTTGAAACAAAATGGTCTTCTACGTTCATGGTTAATACACACATTAGTAACATGCACATCCCCAACAGAAAACCACATGGCTGCTAGGTGCTGTAAAACATGACCACCCCCACATCAGTCATCATATTAATACCATTTGTGTTAATGGCAGCCGACTGAACCACTTGCGCCATATTACTTCACAACATAATAAATACTTTCTTAATTATTAAAGAGTACGTAAAAACTGAGACACCAAACTGTATACTTACCATTCTTTCACGTCGCTTCTCTTCGAGGAAAAGGAAGTGCGTTTCATCTGTGAAAAATATTTACCACAGATATAAATCCCACCCTATCGAGCACGCCCAGCAGATGACAACAGATTAAAGGAAAGACCATGGTAACTAGATGCTCTGTGGTTAACAGGGTGTGAGAATTTTCATTTCAAACTGTGTTAAAATTAATTATGTAAGCAAGGCGCAGTGTTTGTTTGTCTTGGCTTTGTGTTGTTAAATGTAGAAGTTCGTCTAATGTATGATTTTAAAAGAATCTGTTGAGGTGATCAAAACTAAGTTTCTCTTTCAGTCCTATAAATGAAAATGCAATCGTAATTTAGTGCAGTCCCTAGAATGTATTGGTTCCAATCCACAGTTGTGTTCTAATCACGTATTTATCTCCGCCTGTACACAATAGATTGCATTGTCACAAGGAAGATGGCATCAGTCTTTAGGGTAGGGTGATGAAAATTATGAACCGTGAACAGAATGGGCGCGTGACTGATCCTTCCGAGACGTAAATCTTTACAGGCTGTAATGCAAAAACACATTTCTGTTATTTGTTTTAGAACGCAGTATCATGATTTGAACATTGGTTTATAACACACACACACACACACACACAGCAAAAAAAAAAAAAAAATCACGTTACCAAGGTGTGTGACGAATCAGAAGCAGTTAGTACTTTAAGTTTCCACCGTCGTGACAGAAACTCAAATTATGGTTGCATATTAGCATAATTACACTTTCCGGTTGGGTTATATTGAAGATTTTATTTCTCTAAGGTTAGTCTTTAATGTTTTTATGTTAGTGGCTTGTCCAAGATCCTTGTTTGTTATAGTGTATTGTGACAGCTTGTGTATTTCGTCATGAATTGTGACAATTGCCTTCCTGACTTGAAGAAGCAAGCTCTGTTAGGTGCGTCTTTATTATCACACTGCTGGATAATTTGCAGAAACAGTTGAGAGTCTGTGAGCAGTAGTACCTGTTGCAAACTTCCAAAATGTTGAGAAAGTGCAGAGAGCACAACTGCAATAACACTGCAGTGAATACTAATGCATCCATTGCTTTTCACTAAGAAAACCGTTCTTGCCATTCGTGCAGAGAACCCACTCAATATTCATCTCAGATTGCTAGATCACTCAGATTACTCAGATCACACTACATCCACAGTCTGTTTTTCCCATGGATCAACAGTAGCCCAACAGGATAGCAGATAAGAATTTGGAACATAGTGTGGTTGTGTGTGTGTACAGTGTATTTATCCTTATTGTACAGTTACCTTCAGCATTTATACTGCACACATCTGGACTAAACATGTTTTGTCATTATTTTACTCATAGTTTCTTAATGTGTAAATTTACAAATGTGTTGTAGGTTACTGCCAAGCTGATATTATTTGGGAAGGTCATGACATGTATGTGAATAGTCGGTATCATGATATTAGTGACATTTCATTTGCAAATGGGCAAATATAGAAACTCATGTATTACAGTTAAGACTCAAGGTGAAAAAAAGGATGGCCTTGATGTAACAGTATTAATTTTTTTAAATCTCTTCGTTAGGTGTTCTGAGGAACTGTTTTTAGAAATTTCTGTTTGGGGTCTTCTTGAAGATCTATAGTAGCCTTATTTTAAGTGTACTAGGAGTTTGTTGTTCTTTGTTATTTGTTTGCAGATGATGATTACTGATGGGAGTAAAACATGACTTAAGAGTATGCAGTAATACTTCTACGCGTGTCTTACAGTTGTCATTTTGGAAAAAGGCTATAGCTGTAGCATGACAGTGTTGTATGGAAATTTTTTCCATACTGTGTTTGCAAACTAAAGAATATGAAAATTAAGAAACTGGTGATACAGTTTAACAATTGATGCTGTGTGAAATATTGTAATATTCATACTTCTGCTTGCAATGATAAGCATATAGCAAAGAAGAAACCTGAGATGAAGATAAGTTATGAGTGATTCAGATGACACAGATGTGTTACTGCTTATTCCACCAGACTTTTTCTTAGTTCATACTTCTGATTCAGAGGACTCCATTAGTCCAGAAGTTCAAGAGAGATGCAGTGAATATGAAAAATTGGTTGTTAATGACCTTATCTCTCAGGTAAATGAATTAGATAATCGTATCAGTGTAATAGAAAACAAGAACAGCATACACTTGCCAGGAAATGTATGGGAAACAAGTTGTCTGCACCAGTTTTTTGATTGTGCAGCATATCTAGGTTTCAGTGCTTATCAGCAGTTGGGACAGAACGATCTAACATTACAGCCTGAATCAATGTCAACTCAACACAGATTTGGTGGCAGTTGTGATAATTTGAGGACACATCAGGGAGTCAGCTGTAGTACCTATAGTTTACACAGCACTCCAGTGAAACAAAAGCAGGCCTTTTCTCTTCCATCAACACCTAGTATCAACACAAATGTATCAGATTTTCTTTCCAACTCAAGGCTGGTCAGGGGGAGCTTATCACCTGAGAAAAGCGCAATAATTATTGAACCTATGACTCCACGTGAAATATTAAGCATGTCTCATGAAGTTGGAGGTAACAGTGCCCCATCAGGTAGCACCACCACTATTGATGTAATGCATTACCCCAGTAACGGTAGTGAAAAGAATCATCTACATCAAGATTCCACCTTAATTGGAGAGATTGACCAGTTTTTGGACAGTATGAAGAAAAACTCAAAAGTTCAAAGTCAGATGGATACAGTTGAATGCAACAAAAAGCCAAATACTTGTAATTGTGGAGAATATTCATCTTCTATCCCAGATCTGGGTTTAGGGCTTAGAGATTTCAATAAGCTACCTGTAAGAGAGGAGGTGGTAAAATCAAAATACATTGCTCCACTGGAGAAAGAAAAAACAATGTCTATCAATCTTCATGAATTTGATCAACTTTTCCACGAGGGTCAGATTGATTTGAATGGTAGTAAACATCCAACTCCTAAAGCAATACTTAAGCAACCCTGCCAGCAAAAGAAGGGGTACCACTGCGGTGACATTGTGACATCTGTGCCAGATCTGGCCTTTGGACTGAGATCTTTTGACAGTCTGCCTGTTCAGGAAGAGGAGGTAAAGCAGAAAACTGTATTGCCTTTGGGAACTAATGATATGAAAGGTTTGGAATTATCTGATATTGATAAACTTCTTAAACGAATTGAGGCTACACAGCATGAAATAGAGAAGCTACAATGTAGGGATTCTTTGATTAAAACAAGTAGTATTTTTTCAGAACGGGATCATGTTCCAACTGCAGAGAATACACCTTTTGCTGCAGATACCATTGGTTCAGTGCCTGACAAAGGGTTTGGAGAATGGGGTGTCTTGAGTTCATCAAAGCCAGTTCCAGTACACAGTGAAACTTCATGTAATGGAGCAAGTGTTCCTGTGCATGAAGAAATGGTTAGAAAAAAAAATATTAGCCTTCTTGGAGTTGAAGTAGCTTCTGATAAAACTCAGTGTCTGCAAGTGCAGAATGGTATTGAACAACACCCAGACAGGCAGAACATTCACATGTCTGATGCAGATACTAATGAAGAAATTGAAAAACCTCTTCAAGTGGCCTCCAATTATTTGGCTGGACAAGAAGACTTAACCAAAGTATCAGTTACAAGACGTAAACTGGAGCTAGGAGATAATGCTGCTACCATCCCAGATTGTGGTTTTGGTCTTAAAAGGTGGTATAATTCAGAGAATAATAAAAATGGTTCTTTTGAATCTGTTTTACGTTCTAATAATGTTCTGCATTCTGTTCATGATCGTGTAATTCCTTCACATTCAAGTGATGGGAGATCAGCTGTGTCTTTCACTAGTAAAAATATGTATGTACAAGGTGATTATTTACCATCAGTGCCAGATATGGGGCATGGTTTACGAAAGCTGTGGACTAATAATATGTTGTCACAGGGATTAGAACAGAATACATTGTCCTGCAATCCCAAATCACAAACATCTGCCCAAACCCAGATCCATCATATGCAGACAAATAGTGATTTGAATGCTGTTAGATACCCTTTATTGTCACAACCACATGTAACTGCTGGAAAGGCTGATTGTGCACGTGTAGGAGATCAGAGGAGCGACATCAGTACCAAAGGTCAAAGTCATTCAGTGGCTGAGGGAGACGGTGGGTCAGCTGTAACAGACACAGTCGTAAAGAAGAAAATGGACCTCGGTGGTGGAAGTGCCCAGGAGGGTGTTGGCATTATCCAGCAGGAAGAAGGATCAGAAGGTAATTTGTACACACACACACACACACACACACACATATGTTTATGTAGATGTGGAATAAGTCATAAATGTATTAAGTATAGAAAATATACAGAAACATTAAATATTTCAGTATAAAATGCTGTGAAGATTTCATACATAGTATTATGGATCATTCATAAACATAAAAAAGTTCAACAGAGTGTAAGGAGTGTGTGCTTCATTATCTTCTGAATGCTACTTTAAATTGTGCCTTTTCATTTATAAGACTTGTGAGACCAAATGGTAAACTCTTTCAAATTTTGATACCAGCTTATTGTGCATAATTGACAGTGTTTATAAATTCCTGGCACCAATTTATGGTTGACATTTAAAGCAGTTTACACAAAGAAAACAAGTTTCCCTTATCACATGCAAAATGTAAACAGAATTTAGAGGTGTACTTCATGTGGAATGCACATATTTTACAACTGCATTGCCTGGATGTTCACTAATTTCAGATTTAGAGCAGTGTTTATCAAACTGTGGGCCATGGACTTCTGCCAGGCTGTGAACCTTTCCTCACCAGTCTGCAAAGTGTTGGAGGAAAGAGATTGCTATTTTTCTTAATGTAGTAACACAGACAGCAATCTTAAATTTTTTACTAGAACCTAGCATAAGTTACAGTAGTATATTTGTTATTGTATCATTGTTTTTGTGTTACATATGTAGCGTTTGTAATGCTTTGAAGTTCATTTCTTTAATAAAGAGGTCTACTTTGTGCAGGTGTACATTGAAATTTATATGCACATATGGGACTTAAATGTGATAATTCTGAAAACAATTGTCTAGAAGCCATTCAGTTAAATTACATAGTATACTATCCCCACCACTGGTGGAAAAATGACCTCCCTGTGAATATTAGTAATGATTTGTTATAATGATTAAACTTTTACATATGTAAGCAGGTGTACGAAACAAACCAGGGTATGGGAGCTCCTTTCATGAGAGTGGTGTGAGCAGCATGATGGCCCCTGTCAGGTAAGAATTGCTCATTCAGGTTTACTACATTTGCGACATATTCTCAGATACTTATTTGGTTCATCTAGTAAGAAAGATATGTATATTAACAAGGGTCATGTGCATTGTTTTTGTGACATGCACAACCAGCACACATTATCTTCATTGTTTCTTTTTGTTCTTGAATTAATGTTGGAATTGTGTGGAGGTTTAATAAGAAGACGCTAACTAAGAGTAGACTGAGTTAAGATCATTTAAAGGTAAACACAAACGTCTTTACATTCACGTATGTGTGCATGTGATATCTGCATTTTTCAGGGTCTACTTTGAGCAGTTGGCAGGTATTCAGTGGCTCAAGTAATTCCATTATTGAATCACTGTAACCACAGAAGCCCATCATTTGACAAGCTTGAGCCACTTTGTGCAGGAACATGCACTTAATTTTGAAATATTCTGTAAGAAGCTGTAGAATTAAATTAAAAATATGTGTGTCAGATATGAGTTTTAGTGTAGTAAGTAATTTTTAGAGGAAATGAGGACCTAGCCAGGAATTAAAATATTAAATTGAAAATTCTAAATTAATTCTTTGACATACAAGATCATAATAGAATATAAATGGACATTCACCTCTGTTCTGTACAGAATTTACTTCACAATATGTTCACACTTTATTCATTTATTTAATATTAAAGCATATACACATTATCCCACTGCTGTGAATGTGACCTTAAGGTAGCAGATGTGTGATAGCACCCCCATAAATGTAATTGTCTTGTTTATAATGATGATGTACCAGACTGACCCACTTGGATGTCTATTGCATGTGATATGGCCATATAGGCAAATTCAGAATCATGCATCACTCCCCCCAGTGTTTCTGATATGAATCATCATCATCATTTTTAACATGCAGTTGTCTTGGTAAGCATAATTTCCACTTAACATTATGGCTAATGCGATGAACATTGCTTTTTCTCACAACATTTTCACACAATCTTAGAGGCTGTGTACTGTGTTGTATGAAGTGCATATGCCATCAGTTGATGTGTGAAATCTTAGAGAATGTCTGTTGTTCATATCTTTAACTTTTCTGTGTGCAAAATATTTATCATGCAAACTGAAAATGCTTAAATATTATTGTAGTACAGTTTGAACTTAATTTCACTGTCTTTTCACATTTTTCATGCCATAAGGTCCCTAGTAGCACTGAAGAATACACTTTCATTGCTCAGATATTGGATGATTTTGATAAGCAAGGAAATTAATTTTAATAAGGGAATTCTTTGTGCCTGGATGTAACAGTAGAACACAATACTCCTGGCTGTATGATGACATACCACTCTAAAATACCATCTTACTGTACTTTCACATGTTTTACGACTGTCCAAGGGGCATAACTACTTCTTAGGGCCGTCAGAATATGGTAAATGACATGTATCTAATCTTACATTATTTGCTGCTTTATGTTTGTTTTTGTGAAATAGGAATTTTCTAGTAGAGTTTTCATTCTAATGCACACACAGCTGTGCAGTGGATACAGTTGCCTATGGTTTATATGCAATGAAAATTGTTAGTCTCTTGCGTAAACTGTAATGTCTGTTCACATTTAAGCTAGACATTATGGCTCACTGCAAAGTCTGCTGTTTTCTTATGCTTTAGCTCAGTAAGTATGAGCTGCTTTACATGTAGTCACACAGGAATGAAATATGTAAAAGAGTGTTGGGAGATTGAAACTAGTTCTGATAAAAGGAAAGGTATCATCCACATCACTTACTCATAGCAGGAACTGTTGAGTTGTGTGAACAATACTTTTATATCATCTCTTTGTACAAGTGCTTGAGGAGAGAAAGGGTTTCATTTGCTTTTACAGTGTGTATGCTGAAAAATTATTGGAGGTGAGTGGCCTTCATCCCATCAGTGAATGATTACTGCAGAACAGTGATCATGTTCTGTGTATATGAATTATGTGCTTTTGTATGTGAGGACATGTGTGACAAATTTGTATTTCTTGGTTCTGTGTTTGTTTAATGACCCTTCTTCCACCTGCGTAGGGTATCCAGTTTGAGTTAAGTTTATGGACACAAATCATACTGGTCTGTGTGCCTTAGGTGTCAAAAGTACTGGATTTTATCCTGTGGGGACACTGTTTTATTGACAACTGTCACTAGTTGCTTGCAGTTGGTTTAACTTGTGAAATGCAGTAGAACTGTTTGTATGGTGAACAGTGTGTTGGTTAGATGTGATGTGTGTCTGATAAACAGATGAGTAAAAACCTCATATTAACTGCAGTATATTAAACTAAAATACATGAACCCTGACTCACAGAAAATGGGAATGGCAGTGGATTCTGCACTGCCTGTTATCACAGAGAGGTCTGATGAGAGAGAGGTTGCAAGTTTTCGGATAAAATACTATCCCTGTGTAAGTAACAGAATCACATCAATGTATGTTACTTGATAGCTTATATTATGTCTGAGACCCACCGAATAGAAGTGTGGGCACCCACCTTTTCTCCCGCAGAGCAGGTCTGAACATTTCCTGCTAGGAGCCCCATAGTCACTAATGTGGATGAACTGTCCCAGCTCCTAAACCGTTAGCCATCAACATAAGTATGCTGACAGACATTGATGCCTCAGATGGGGTGTCTGCATGATACAAGACACCTGTTTGAGCTATAGAAAAGGGAATTTTAATGAACAACATTTTGAAACACAGATTGTCTTGATAGCCAATATTTACCCAGCTGCAGCATTAATAATAAGGCCATATCCTTGTACTTAGTCACTGTGTGTACCTTTAATGCAGTTTTTCTTGATGTAAGTTCATGATTTTTGTAGTTCTGGAACATCCAATCTCATCAGTTTGTCAGACCTGTGGGATAAGGATGGTTCATCATCTGCCTCCCAGATTAGGAATGAGCATACTAACATGAGGGTGAGACTTGAAGAGGAGAAATACAGGAGACAGGTATAGGTATAAACATGCACAAAATTCTTTACTGTCCTTGGCTGTTCTACTTTTGGCAATAAATTATGTTTGTATGTATGTATGTTTATTCACATTCCATAAATCTTACAAGATGTGGAAATAGTCATCATGTTTACATAATAATATTACAACGATATTATATACATATATTCTTACAATGAAATCACATTGG
>Ga0123354_10007194_pt1 | contig 16689 bp, 11 predicted proteins | sample TergutLab28metaG_2_FD_97872 | JGI IMG/M metagenome (GOLD analysis project Ga0123354, IMG submission 97872) | Labiotermes labralis P4 segment gut microbial communities from Petit-Saut dam, French Guiana - Lab288 P4 | ecosystem: Host-associated > Arthropoda: Insects > Digestive system > Gut ...
TGTGTGTGTGTGTGTCTGTGTTTCTGATATGTTTTAACACCTTTCCACAACTGCCATTTTGATGCATTTATCTATATTGCTTTCTTTCCCTGGTCCCCTGAAAAATGAAAGATAGATGTTTCACCATACAGTATTAACATCAAGTCACTAGAAGCTACATATCTCTCTAACTTGCTGCAATGAATACCAACCCCATGACTATAGAACCTTTGACATGGGTGTAACACTTAATACAGGGCCCTGAATTGTGATAATGGATCTTACAGGGAAAGAAAAAGAATAGGAAGACGTGTTTTAGCAGCTGCTTGTTTTATAGACAACTAAGCAAAATATGGCAGCCACCCAAAGTATATTTAGTTTTCTGTCTGTTAGTGGCGACTCAAACCATTACAACAAGGTCATAAACATATTTACAAATTCCATATGAAACTTGTTTCATACGCCAACCATTACAAATGCAGTGATGATACAATCGCAGAGGTGTGTTAAGTATAAATTCAGAGTTTTTAAACACCTTTCCACAAAGGCTAAGTCACTTTAAGTAAATTATGTACCATGGGCTGTTTTCAAAATATTTTCCTGTCTTTGCCCAAAAACTGGAGAGCAGCTAAAAATGAATGGACGATATAATGGTGATGGGGGGAGGGGGCTATTCACAGTCAACAGCGACTGGGCAATCTGAGACACAGCTCAACTTTCATCTTTTCCCATATAAGAAATGACCAACATGATACACATTCAGTACGCATGCACTTACTGTAACATGTACAATGTGATAAACTCTGTACACAACAAATAATACATATATGTATACAGACAACTTCCTATGACTATGAAGTCTAGTCTTCTGAAACAGACTTTCTACTTTGCAGTAACAACATGGTACATACCTTTCAACATTTATAATAACTCCTGACTCATAATCCCCACTTTCTGCTAAAGCATACACCAGCTGTCCCATGGGGAGCTGGTCCACAGCAATCACAAAGTCTTCCACTAATAGCTTGACACTTGTGTCATCAAATAGCACCTTCAAACGTCCATCTTTACATCTTTCTTGTAGTCTGCCAGAATAATACTTTTTGTCTGTCCATCTTGCAAACACTGGGGTACCTGCAAAACAGAGTTATGTTAGCATCATACAATAGAAATAACAATTAAATTATTTGTCTTAAAGTACATCCACCATAACAAAAGCCATTAATATCCAATTTTTGTTTCATCTCTCATACAAACCATGTTCTGTGACAGCCATGCTACTATTTGCGACAAAGGAGGGATTGTAATGAAATTTTAAACTGAAATTACCCAAATCACCCCTTCAATAACAAATACTTCCTGTATGACAGGCAGAATCATTAGTTCAACACAATGGCAATAAAAGCCACATATGATTCGACTGTGACTTGGTACCATCATTCAGTTATGAATATTCCGTCTTCCTGCCTTTGACCTAAAAAATTACATGCACCTAAGTAAATACAATACTGTAACTGCACCACTATTCTAATGGGTAAAGGTAGGGACAAAGCTGTCCATGTTCAAGCCATGAAGGCACATACAAAGTGGAGGTACAGCTCCACTCATTATCAACCTCAGCTCTTAGACAGAGGCGAGCGCTTAACTTAATGTCGTGGCATTACAAGTGCCACTCATCCACCATTCACACTTGACTGATGTGTGGCGACACTTCTCAAATAAAACACTAATTATTAGAACAGGAATGTTACCACTATTACCGTATATTCTCGAATCTAATTCGCACTAGTTTTTGCAGATTTCTTAAACGCAAAAAAAAGTTAGTTCGAGGTTCTAATCCGCACCTTTCCTTCAACTGCCCCTTGCCTACAAGGCAGACTGATTGAATAATATTGGATGTTACCAATGCTTTAACTGTTAACCGACTAACGCAGTGTGTGTGAAGTGGCCATTTAACTGCCAGCGATACAAACGCACCACAGATGATCCGAAGATGACATTCTATGGGAGGACGATGGTGAAGATAAAGATGATAGTGACGGGGTGACGGATAACGATTCAGTTATGAGTGATGATGGTGAGTCTTATGAATAATAAATATTACAAATAATAAATTATTGTATTGTTCTTACGGCACATACAGCGGCTATATCATTTTTTCAAAATCCAGCTCACAACCGCGAATCTAATCCGCACGCGATTATAATCCGCATCTGATTTTTTAGTCCTCTGAAACTGTAAAAAGGGAGCGGATTAGATTCGAGAATATATGGTATATGTACCAAAACCATTGTGTTCCTTTTATTACACCTTTCTCAAAACAATTCCAGGAATATTACGGAGCAAGACCAAGATTCTGAAAAACCAACCTGGGGAAATGATACTTCCAGCAACAGTACATCCAATACAATTCTACACTGTTCATGTGGACTATTTTTCATGACTGGAAGAAATTAACTATACTTCCAGCTAAAGGACACATACAGGAAGGATGGACAGACATTTTATTGTAATTCTGTTACAATTTCACCTTATGTTTTGCAGAAAACTTGGTGTTTCAGCCTAAAGGTAGCTAGATTTGACTGACAGGATTTGAGAAGTGCTGAGGGGGGACATGTAGACATGAGTAGGAAAAGCAAAGTTAGGTCAAAGAAAATTACACTATCAGGAGCTTCAAAATTATTAGGGCAATAAAAACAAAGATGGTCAGATGGGTTGAAAATGTAACACCCACCAGACAGAAGTAGAGTATTAAAAATAATGTAGTCAGGCGTATGACATCATTTCAGTGATGAGAGTATAATGAATCATTAAAAAACTGGATATGAGATATTTAACTGACCAAGGACACAGTACACTGGATTCTCTATAGGGCAAGGAACTTTTTGACCCCCTCGGCAACTATAAGCTTCTCAAGGACCACATCACATTAAGTTATTCATTTAGTGGGTGACTTATATTGTAAATGTTCCAACTAACATGTTTTACATACCAAGCTTCAAGTAAACGCACTCTAATAACACAGATGAAACTTCTGGATTTGTAAGAGTACTCTTTGTAGCAGTATCTGAACGATTGCTTGTTTCTGATTCCGCAGTCAAAGTTACCGCATCTTCCACGGAAGACTGAATTGGTGTCTTATCCTGTACAGGGCTCAGTGGTCCCCTGTTTCTCACAACACTTTGCTTTGAAGATGACAGTAGCAAGGAATGCTTCTTTACTGATGATCTTGATCTTCTTCGCTTTAACACTTTTACTGTACTCTTTGGGGTCTCTTTCAATACATCTGCTGCGACTAGGACTGCATCACTATCTGCAGGACTTGAACTGACTGCATTTGTTGTTTTAATCACTACACAATCATCATGTAGTATGGACCCATCATCTGGTTTCTGAATGTCAGATTTCTTTCCACTATCACCTTTATCAGTCCTGGTACTTCTTCCCTGATCTCTCTCAGACCTCTCAGGATGGGAGCTACTGATCACTTTGTGCATGATCTCACAACCCTCTACGATGGGGCTACAAATACCCGGCTGAATTCCACAAAGCACCTCTTCACTTCGAAATGATCGTTCCTTTGATACCTTTAGACCAGGGTTATTTGGAATTAAAAATGGTCCTCCATCTGTGGTACATTTCTGTTTCATGACTAAAACACAAGAAAATGAACAGGAAACATTTCCAATATAAAAGTGAAAATGCTTACACAAAATGACAGAGTAATATTCTGTAGCAAACAATGACATAAGAGGACTAACAGCTATTTTTTTTTTTTTTTTAATTTTTAAACTACAAAACACAATTTAAGTGCTACAATGCTCAAACTGTGGTTAAAACTGAATCACTGGTGAATCAGGTAAATACAGCAACTTTTCACACCAACTACATTCATTTCCAGTAAATATTTTAAAATGAAAAACAAATACACAAAATGAGCAAGTACACTAAAGAAAATTAGTTTCATCATATATCTTAAAAATTTGGTATAAAAATGTGGGTATCAAGAAGCTTTCACCAGATAATTTCTGGATTTCATTGTACTGATGTCAACATCTGATGTTCTTGCTTAGAATACAGTTAGATTTATAACACAATACAGTAAATGACTGCAAAACATCCAATGGACTTCAAAACTTGATTCACACTAATAATTTTCTTAAAAACAAATCAATTAAAATGTAAACGTGTTTCAAATACCACTACGATATGTCACCTAAAATATGTTGCTACAAAAATCTAGTGCACTTTCAACCCTTCAGGTCTTTACAAATACTGCATTACCCTACTGAATATTCAGCATGTACTTATTACAACTACATGTTCATGCAGTTACACCAATTAGTTGGGGCAGTGCACCTGGTAACTACAGAAAGATGTATAAATTTACCTCCTTGTACTACAGAACCGCCTCCTGATGATGTTGAACTACCAGATGTTGTGGAAATTAATGACAGCCTGTTTGGTGGCAAAGGAAATGGACATCCACCACTACACATAAAGGAAATGCACTATAATTACATAATATTAACTTGCAAGAAATCTTAGTGACATTTAGAATCACAAGAAATTCTATAATACAGTGTGTAACTGATATTGCTGAGGTCAAAGGCAAGTGCAATGAAAGACTACCAGCAGTTGCAGAGGAAGAAATGCTAAAAGCATAACAAAATCTACATACATGAAAATGTAATGCATAAATATACTTGAGTTTTTGGAGTCAGAAGCAAAAAATGTATAAATCAGAGTTGCGTGAATATATGCTTAGTTGTGTTCCAACAATCAGGATATAATGGTATACATGCAATTCATTCGGACATCATCAATATACAATATTTGTGTGTGTAAGCTGCCATTACATACAAGTCACACATATTTCAAGTTACAAAACTGTATGCTTTTAGTTGTCCTTGAACACTTCTGTCGTATGAGAATTTAGTTCTTCTGGGATATGATGTGTCACATCCCAGAAGAACAAAATCCTCAACTACACCATTACAACAACCTGAAAACTTGCATTTCTGTTACACGTCCGTCAACTTACAAAATGTCCTTTCATTTCAAATTACAGCATTTTAAATTCACACAGTTCATGGTACTTGACTCCTGTGCCTCCAAAACCAATTATTTTTGACAACTGTTCCTTCTACTTTCCATGTTGGCTGAGGTTACAACAGTAACGTGATCAGATGCAGTTAAAATGTTTGTTCAATATGAAATCCTTCTATGCCTCACATTAACAGTGGACGAATGTGCAGCAAGACTACTACTATCATACAGCAATGGAAGGCAGTTCAGTACTATTGAAAAATATGAAAGGCTGTAGAAACTAGAATTTTCTTCTACTTATAAAAGCAAAATGTGTGGTTGACAATTCTAAGGCCCAGAGTCAGAAAATTCTGGCAGACTGGAAAAAAGGATGTCAACAACATATATGAACTATCAAACAGAAATATATATTTTTTGCATGAAAAGTGCTGAGATTTAATACTTATGGCATCACTCAGAGTTCTGCAATTCCTCCAGCAAACTACAAAGAATGTATAACAAGAAACATATGCAAGAAAAATACACATTTTTATTCATGTTCTTCATGTGACATGTTCACACACACATAGTTATTATGGCAAATTACACATTTATGTTCAAATACCCTATGTAAGATTTTTTTTTTCCATGTACCATACTTGTCTAATTTATGCATCCCCACTTTAAGACAAGAAATAAAGTAACATACTTTTACCTCCCACTTCTAGCTACAAAGGTTTCGGTTAATATGTATGTAAATACACAGCGTACAAGGAGGAATCAGCCATACTTCAGGAGAATGTTCATTAGGTTCATTTACATCAATATAACCAAAACCTGACGGAGATAATGAAGTGATAAAAATTTGGTCTTCTTGCACTTACACGTGCAGTATCTGTTTAACATGTGCGGTCTGTACACAACGCAGGTATGTCCCTTGAGCTGCTAGACAGGCCAATCCACACACAGGCCAATTCATGCTACATGGAGTACTTGGAAACCCATGGATGATTTTTATGAAACTAGTATCAGTTTCTCCAGCTTCACCCTGTGGGCCTGAAGGATTAGCACATTTGTCACGTTTTGTAATGGCGAGAATACCGGACTACCACAGTCATCAGCCAATAACATGCAAAGCAATGGGTGGGCCACTTAAATCCTGGTCTTTTGCAGAGTACACTGGGCACTTAATTCAGGTGCAAGGGTTAATTAATGTCTTTATGTCCCTCAAAGGCTTTAGTGATACCGTTACAGGCCCGGTGTGGCCCAGAGGGTGAGTAGAGGTATAGCTCTACTCTTCCATGACCGCAGCACTAGAAGAGGGTGAGTGGTCAGCAGCACGCCCCGGCCGCACTTTACCCCTGGGAAAGACCCAGTACCCATTTTACAGGAGGCTGTGTGGGCCCCAGGGCCAGTCTGGTTGGGTGGAAAATCTCGTCCCCACCGGGATTTGATCCCAGACCGTCCAGCCCGTAGTCAGTCGCTATACCAACTGAGCTACCCGGCCCACACTCAAATGTTAATTAGATATTATGTACAGGTGTTAATATTACAGAAACTACAAATTCCTCCTTATTTAATATGAAATTGACAATCAATATATGTACAATTCCCAATTTTTAAAACTTGTCTTGCCATTATCCTTGTAACCATTCAATACAGATATGAGTGTGTTGGGTTATATGTATGTCACTTAACCTAAGCCAAGCTCTACCAAAGTATGACAGATTCCTCCTGCTAAACCCTGTACAAGCAGTATATCACAGTTTGTAACTTACTGTAATGGCAGCCCCCCTATTTCCATATTATCAGTCCAGAGAGACAAACATGCTGAAGCTTCTGAAGAAATGCAAACAAGCATTTACATTAATTCATTAAATATTGGCACAAAGGCACACTGATGCTCATGGCCAGATACCAGACACAAACAATTTGGGAGGATGACAAAAAGGCAGAGATTTTGCTAAATTTCATATATGCACAAAGGTGTCATGTAGCCCAAGATTCTTATGCATGTCCACAATCCTTCAGTAATAATGTATGTGATACCATGCACCCTTGTAACATGCCAATGCCCATTTTCTATGCTACACATCCACCATCTGTCTTAACACTGCTACCTCTGCTAGTGCCATCAGCCTAACTAGGGGTGACTGTTACTGTTGGACAGCGGTGGCATTCTTGTTGTCACTCATTACTTTTCTTTTCCACCTCCTTGTGTCCAGACTGACAACCACTCAAAAAACATGGGTGGCAAACACAGAAAACTGAAAGCAGATCGTCAGCAAGACTCCCCTGGCTGGGTTCCTTATTGTATTCAGCAGAATAATGGAGTATGTATTATTGGTATACTCTTCAGTCTTCCATAAACAAAAAACATGAAGTGAAAACACCAACACTACATAAACACAACTCAAGGGTCATAATTACCAATATGAAGAAGGCAAATAACAAAACTTTTAACGAGCGCTCAAACATTAAAACTGGAATTATTGTAAAACTGGAGGAACTTACTTCTGTAAAATCAGGAATTTCCAGCACCTTGGAAGAACAAGATAGACATGTGCTTAAACACGACACATGTCAACCTACCATTTTTATTTATATTCAGTTTTTGTTGTTATTTCTATTTAAGATTATAGCACTAAAAAGCTTTCTGTAAGCCATAATTTTATCCACATTTTATATACTTATTTCAATAAACTTTATGACATATATTGTAAAGGAATGAGATCTCAAAACCTTATATGCAAGGATTAATTTCACTGGATGGCTGTTGATAAAAAAAAAAAAAAAAAGTCTGAAGATGGCTTGTTCAAAAAGCTGAAACTAGAAACCTGGAAAACTTGTGTATGTGTTGTGTAAGATTGTTTTTCTAATACAGCATTTTAAAAAAAGACACAAGAGGATGAATCACCTTAAGATTAAAAATTCAACTGCTTTTTTAAATAATTATAATATTACATTAACACATTTGTTCAGCTTCAGAGTGTCCCAAAAAACTTCAGCATGGAAATGCTGAATAACTTAAGTCAGTGCACAACATGCGGTAAAGAGCGTCTCATTATTTCATTCCCATGAAACTGAAAGTACTACTAGCAGAAAAATGTACAGAAGTACTTTATTTAGTGAAACTGTGACTATTTATATGTCCTCCCTTTAAACTCCCTCTTCCCTGACATGTCCTCTACTTTACGGTTAAGTGGGAAATGTTCTACTTCACTGTGATGGATAGGCATATGGTAACCCTATTATACTGTACATGTTAGTAATCAGTTAACTTCTAGGCCACATTACATAATCAACTTGATCACACCTATATTTAGCCACATACTTAACCTCAAAATCCTACAAAACATTCTTAAGTATGTAAGTCACTTTCTACAATCAATCTGAATTGTCAGGCACCATTCATATATTACAAGTTTATTATACCTGGCTGTACTACTTGGGGTAGTATTCTTGGATGATGTATCAGCCAAACAACCGGAAGAAGAAGAATCACCAAGAGTTCTAACAGTAAGTCGGGCAATGTCTTCTGTAATATCTTCACACTAAAATACAAACATATCTACATACTAAAACATATTTTCCACACTGTCTCCACATAAAAATTCTCCTCTCTTCCAGTTTCAAACTTCATATAAATTTAAAAAAATGAGGTTTTTATATACAGTGAAACCTCCAGCCATTATTCCCCTACACATTGTACATTTACTGTGGTCCCCATAAGTTCCACACATTTGCAACTTAACTGCTACTGTACTCTTACCATATTCCTTTATTTATTCATGGTCTCTTCAGATACAACAGATACAGGTCTCACTGCACTGTACTGCTGTCCAAACTGGAAGATCACTACAACTTAAAATAATGGACAAAACAAGGGCTTCTTACTCTCAGAAGAAAACTTATACAACACATGTTTCATTTCCTGCAGAAATATTTACAATGTTGTGAGACATCCACCATAAACCACTTGCATTAATAACCAAACTGCATGTATGGAGATACACAGTACTATAACCATAAAAAATACAAGGTCATTATTTTATGCAACTACCGGTTGGCATTTCCTGTCAGATCACATGGCAGGAACTAAAAAAGAGTCAGATAAAATAAGGACCCTGTAGAATGCAACTCAAGGTGAAAATAAGACATTTACTTCACATCTGCCAACAACACTTTCCAGATAAATTAAGTTTAGTTCCTAGTATCTTAGAAAAACTATAACAGAAGAAAGCAGTGCATAATTATACAACGGCTTACAGCTGCAGCCACAGTCACTTACTTGAAGTAAAATGCAAGACTGCCAGATACAGGATCTAGTTCATCACTCAAGAGACAGCAACACAAACTGTCACTCACCTGCTGCACTCTGTAGATATCCTTATCACTCTGCTTTGAATGCTTCACTTTAACTTTCAAGATTACTTCCCATTCAGTTTCAGTTTCTTGCACGGAATCCTTTGAAATGAAAAAATCACTATACACATCTCAAGTGACTAGAAATTTTTACCTTTAATAGACAAATATGAAAACACTGCCCCACAACATTCATTGAAATTAAAAGTGCTCTGGCCATGATATTAGTATGTGACTTAAAAGGCTGTATGCTATAGGTTAAACAGTGACTTAGATCTGTCTCTCCCATTTCCCTTCCAACCTTCCTGCTTGGCTATTGCTAGGAGACTATACACATGTGGCACACAATGCAACTGCTGTTTCATCATTGGTCACCCACATACAGTGTAATGCATAAATAAATCTGTACAATATTCACAAGCTTATCACCATACAGTGTTATGGTGGCAAACAGCATGAGAGGTTTGTAAAGGTGTATCGTCTGTAATCCTTAAAAACTGAATGTGGTAGGAAAAATTAAGTGATTGTTTTTTCCACAACACTACTGATTTGACTGACTGTAGGCAGGAATGTCTGAATGCCAGTTGTATCCAACTGTTTACCGAAATATTGTAAATCCACTTCAATGAAGTGCATTACATTGCCTAATAGGGCACCATGTCTGGTCAACTGGTTTCATCAAATGAAATCTTTGGTAACTAAATTGCATTCATGCCAAAACCTTAGTCTAATACGACTGGGGATCCCATGCAACCTGGTTTCCCAGAACAGCCCCAATTTTATGGGCCTTGTCCTGGTGTCACACAAAATTCAGTTCAGGACACCAAATGTTCCAGCTCTTTTGAAGTCATAAAAATATGACATTTCTGATAATGCATACAAACATTCTGATTTCCCCACAGTGGGAGAAAACATATATAGGAGTAGAACCATCAAACAGGAGAGGAAGACTTGCTGGGAAGACAAAGTAAGAAAAGGAAAATTTTATTACTTGGAAGTTGTCCTGGGTGGGGGGGAATTGTACCCATGCTGACAGAACACCTGGGAAATGAATATGAAATTGCAAGTATTTTTAGGCCCAATGCACCTCTTGCTATTGTCACTAGGGGCCTGGAAAAGCTTGGTAATGAACTTACCAAATGATATTATATTATTTTAGTGGGAGGCCAAGGAAACAGCTTGGATATAAATTACCATACTCAATTGGAGAGGACATCAATGTCATTGCAGAGAGGTCAAATAACTCAAAAGTCCGATCTGTAAACCTCTTCTGGAGGCACGGCAAGCCTTGGATTAACCGGAAGGTGAGGACAGTGAATCTAAGGCTTGATCTGGTTCAGTTGGGGTATAGCAAGTCCCACATTCAAGTCACTTCAGACAGAAGACTTCATGACTCATGGTCTGTATCTACATTCATAAGACAAAAGGAAGTTTAAACTTCCTACTGCTAAGAGTTTACGCGATTCCTGATATCACCAGTACAACAGCCTCCCCCTATTTAGCTTAAAAGCACAAAGATTCCTAAAATGTATTAATTGTAATTACCTACAGTTTAGAAACTAAGACATAACTGTAGAATCATCTAATTCACTACAAATATTTCACTCAAATATCAGGAGACTAAGAAATAAAACTGATAAACAAATTCTTTAGAGACCGACAACATTAATTCCCGTGTACTACGCTTTGGTGGGCATCACGTGGAGGAACAGGGCTTTCTACATCTCACATTACCAGGCTACATGTTATGATCAAAATCTACAAAAGGGAGATGTCTGTTTTTTTTTGTTTGTTTGTTAAGACCTCTATTTCAAAAAAATTAATATTTCACATAACTGTAAAGAAAAAGGATTTGGAAATTTGTGCTGTTGCACTAAAGACTAAATCATCTATATTAATCATATGAAGCTCATACAGAGTGCCTATGGGAAATGTTAATCGATATATGAAGAATCTAGATGATGCTTTGAAACATATGCATAAACCTGACGCAGAATTCTTAATTTGTGGAGACAAAACCAGAGATTATCTCATTGAAAGCAACTCAAAAAAACAACTAGTCTCATTATTAACAACATACAGCCTGGCACACACAATTAATTTTGCAACAAGAATTCAAAATAACTCAAGTACTGCCACTCATAATATATATGTGGATAAGAGTAGAATAAATTTATCTTCTATATCTACCATAATAAATGGCCTATCAGACCATGATGTTCAATTCCTCACAATTAAAAATATGTAAGCAACAACAAACAAATTTCCTTTAAAGCAGACAGCCAGATTAATACACAAAGCAACAATTATGAACTTACGGACTCTACTAAACGAAGAAACATGAGAATCTGTTTATGTAGATACAGATCCTAACTGTATGTTTAACTCATTTCTATGCACTTTCTTACATATTTTCCAAGCTAGCTTTCCAGTGAAATACATAAGTATGAAAGACAAAATAAACTGGACTACACAATAGAAAAATCTTGCAAATGCAAATAAAGTCTGTATGCCTTCACTAAGAACAAAAGTGATCCAAAAGCAAAAACACATTATATTCAATACTGTAAAATCTCAGGAAAAGTTATAAAAAAAGGTAAGAAGTAACACCACGGTAGACTTCTAGCAAAATCTAATAGCACAATAAAAACCACAAGGAACATTACAAAGAAAGAGACAGGGAAAGTACATTCATTGGAACAGGTTTCCTCCCACCTTACTTGTGAATGATGAAAAATTAAAGAATCCAACAGACATGGCCAGTGCCTTCAATAATTTCTTTAAAACAATTACTGAAAAATTAAACATTCAACAAACATAGAAAGGAGATGTACCTCAATTCTAAAAGGTTAACTTCCTGGAAATTTCCCTAGCATAAAAATAATCCCAAACTCTGATGCTGAGATGAAAAGTATAATACATTCCTTAAAGCCAAAGAAATAATCAGATTACAAAGTAACAAGTAAAATATTAAAATCTTGTGCATCTCTCATTAATCATTCACTAAGCTACATTTATAATCACTCACTATGCACAGGTATGTTTCCTGACTGTCTTAAAATTACATTAGTAAAACCATTTTACAAGGAGACAGAACTAGTGTAACAAATTACAGGTCCATAATATTATTAACGGGTTTTTCTAAGGTACTTGAGAAAGCTATGCACAGCAGATGAAGCCAACGCCTGCATACTAACAACATACTGGTCACAGAACAGTGCAGTTTTAGGAAAGTGATATCAACTGAAGATGCCGCATTCAAATAAACAGATAGTGTATTCATATCTTATTAACCAAACAATACATGTTGGAGGAATTTTCTGTGATTTGGCAAAGGCTTCTGATTGCGTGAATCATGAAATTGTTTTAGCTAAATTACATTTGTATGGAATACGAGGAGTATATGAAGATTGATTCAGGTCCTATTTAACTTACACGAGACAGAAAGTTGAAGTAAAATAATCCCAAACAGCAAAATATTTTTTCTCTGAGTGTAGGTATCCAGCATTGCATGCTGTATACCTAATGCTACAAACACACATTCAGAATACATAATACTAATTGCTTTTCCACTGCAACAATGGTTGCATGAACACACATCAATGTCATGTTACACGTACATTGCCTGTCTTGTTCCCTTTCGCTGAACTCTTGCAACAGCAAAAAGCACTAAAACACATTGAATGCAGGGACATGTAAGTCTACTGCTTAGAAATTAGGAATGGCTTGTACTCTGTTAACTGTGCAGGAGGCATACAATAAAAACTAGAAAAAATATTTAATGAGAGATGGCTTTTCTAAACTGGATTATTCACTTTTCATGTCAATCTCTCTAGTTACAGCTTTCTTTTGGGAAACATCTGCCTCTCAGAGCACATGAAGTCTGAATGCCATAGTATGTATTAATGAAGTGACAACATCTCTTTAAGTGACATATTTTCAATTAACCATCTGGCACTGAATGATGCCTACAGTCACCGCAAACTGTAACAATCAGAAAACCAAAGGATGACTCAACCAAAATGTGTAAATTATGCCACATTCTGGTACAGCCCTCAGCTGGTGTACAGCACTTTGATATACATAGTTGTCTCCGCTCACATGTGAAGTTAAGTTTGTTTATCACAACATCCTTTCCCCACCCCCCTAAATTCATGAAACTAATTCCAGCACTAAAGGGTTAATATTCTGAGTCATGGGACAGATACACATACACAGCCCTCTATAAGCTACAATTACAGAAGGCAAGTTACATACATACCTGTTCAATACTACTGGCACTGGGCTGTTTGGCTGGGGTCACATGGTCCATCTGTGGTGTAGAATGCAGCCCTAAAATTCCCTGTTTAAAAAAAAGTCCACAAATATACCCTACAATCATCTATCACTTAATACTTACAAATCACAACCTCCTATTTACCCCAGCACTTTTATGAGATGGGTGGGACAAATAACATGTATAGGTGACATGAGAGATGTTACAAAATTTTCAGTAAGAAAACATCAAGGGAACAGATGAAATAAGAGCCTTATGGCATTGATATAAAGATAACACCACAGTGGATCTTAAAGCAAGGAATGGATTCAATTTGGTTAGGATCGTGTCCTACGGTGACCTCATTTGAGTATGTCACAACACTTTGGTTTCATCCCTGTCCAGTCCTATGGATATCACCTTCTCAAAAATGAATGTGTTCCATGGAGTTAGCCAGTTGCTTTAACATTAAGATACAAATTTTATGGTGAGTAGGTAATATCAACAGCACCGAGCCATATCCACACCTCTTTCTGTGACACTACACATGCCCTGCACACCTCCAGCTTGCGATATATTCCTATCAGTGTAACAAACTCCACAAGCAAAAACCCAATTACACTATTCATTTCAACACTGGGTAATATTGCCAGGAGGTCAGCTGTCTTTAAACTACAAAGAGTGTAATGAAGTGAACCGTCAATCACAACAAAACATTTTATTTTTAAAATAAAATGTTTTGTTTTGACTGATGGTTTACTTCTATACATTTTTTATACATTACAACAGGATATTTAGGACACAGGTTATCTTTAAACTGATTGTGTGGTGATATGACATGCTTACGGTGCCATCTCGTGGCTATATGACATGGGAGATTAACATGTGCCCATTACATGGCAGAATCTGTGATGAGATGATGCTATTTCACATGAGATGTGTTGTTACCTTACTTTTTGAACCTCCCATGGACGTAACTATAATATAATGAAACACCTTTCTGCAGTTAACACTTCTTCATTACTGTATTTCATAATAAACAGTTAACAACACACATGATGACCTCTCCTATCAGTTTATCTTCAGGTTCATATACCTTAGACTATTATAGAAAAATTGAAATAATTACAGAATTCTGATGTTACTGACAACAAGTGGATCTCACATTCCTTTTATGCTGTCATTAGATTATGTTATACATAACTGTACAAATCTATATATTCTATCTATAAATTATGTCTTATAAACTGGGGGAATGTTTTAAATGGGATGCGAGGTGAGTCGCTAGATTCCTGTTCTGCCCAAATTCACCCCTTGGGAAGAACCCCTCAGCAGCTAGTGAGTAGAGTGGAAGGCAGAGTCCAAATCCAGTCTGGACTCTATTATTTATATGATCTCATTTTAGGGAACTGTCTCAGAGATAAAATCTTCTGATTCAAATAATAATATTCATTGATTTACTCAGAGTGTTAAGGTATAAAGATATGGACCACAATATTTCACAAGCAGATAAAGTGAAAGATTTATTTCCTTTATTTGAAGTTTTCCCTCATTCAGTTTTTAAAACCAATGACAAGATATAAGAATGATGAAGGTATAAACAACCTGCAGGAACTGGAAAAAATAAAAAAAAAAAAACCTCCAAAATAAGAAGTCACCAGAAGACGAAATCAACTCAGATTTATATAAATATGCATGTCTTTGTGTGCACATTACATTTTTACAGTAACATATATACATCCAGAGTAACACAAAGGGAATGGGATAATGCAATAATGACACCTATTTTCAAAACAGAGACAAAAAAAAACCCAGAAATTATAAAGGTATCAGTTTATTAAACACATGCTACAAAATATTTTCAAAAATGTTAAATGCCAAATTAAAACTACATTCAGAAAATTCTTTACTGGAACCCCAATGTGAACTCTGACACTACAAAAAAGGAGGGAATTTAATCTATAAACTTTTTTTCCTATTTGTGGGATATAAAAAAATAATGAAAGAACTCAAGACAGAATCAATACCCAGGCAAACAAAGGCAGAATTGGAGAGATCATATCAACAGGATGGATAGAACAGGGATCCCCAAACACAATCTGCAGTACGTGCCTCAGGGAAGAAGATCTAGAGGATGTCCGGCAAAAAGATGGCTTCAGACTGTAGCAGACCACATGGCCTAACAAACGTTTGGAAGATGACAATGATGATGATGATGATGATGATGGGGAGGGGGGGAGGAGGAGAAGAAGAAAGCATTTAATGAAGTGATGAGACACTACCAGTATTCAATATCTTATATACAAGAAGCATCACTGACCCCATGCTTTCACCACTAACGAGGATGTATGAACGCAATGAAACAAAATAAGACAAAACAACGAAGTGACACAATCAGTACAAATTAGAAAAAGAGTAGGTCAAGGCTGCTCTGTCTCTCAAACACTATTCGATATATACATAAAAATCAGTTTCAGAATGGAACACAGACAATACAGAGATATACAAATAGCAAGAATAAAGACACAAAACCTGTTTTTTTTGTAAATGATCTGATAAAAATAGCAGAATCTGGAACCTTCTCACGAAGGTCTGTAAACAAATAGACAATATAACATTAAACTATGGAATAATAATACCAATCAATAAAACTAAAACAAAGGCAGCCAGAAGAAGAGACCCTATCAGATGCAAGGCAGCAATCAATAACAAAATAACAGAATGAATAAATCATGTACAATTACCTGGGATGCACACTGCGATATGTAGGAGACAAAGATGTGACAAATTAACCAAATGTTTACAGACAATGGGAATCATCATCTGAGTTTTAAAACCACAAGAAGACCAGAAGCAAACCAGACTATGAATATACAACACATCAGCAATACTCACCCCGCTATATGGCAGTAAAACTTGTACACTAAAAGAACAAGACAAATCCAGAATCACAGCAGCGGATGAAATTTTTTTGGCAAAACTGCAAAATGCTCTCTTACCCACCCCCCCCCCCCCCCCCCCCACCCAACCCCACCACCAACAACACCACACCCCACAAACAA
>Ga0123354_10007195_pt1 | contig 16689 bp, 5 predicted proteins | sample TergutLab28metaG_2_FD_97872 | JGI IMG/M metagenome (GOLD analysis project Ga0123354, IMG submission 97872) | Labiotermes labralis P4 segment gut microbial communities from Petit-Saut dam, French Guiana - Lab288 P4 | ecosystem: Host-associated > Arthropoda: Insects > Digestive system > Gut ...
AGGTCAAGTGCATATGACTAGTATGACGTCACGGACAGAGTACAGTACGCAGACACAAAAGACATCCACACTTTTCTCTGGCCAATATCTCCATAACCATTGAACTTTGGATATAGGTGTTTTAGGTTATATCGGTATAGTTTGACCTAAGGAACACTCTACCGAAGTTAGGTCCTTTCCTCCTGGGACACCCTGTATAAATAAATATACGTATTGATGATCATGTTATTTCTGTATGATTGAGTTTAAAAGAATATTTTGTGAAATCCACGGGATGAAAATATATATATATATATATATATATATATATTGCTAGTCAAGTAATATGCATTCTCCCGAATTATAAGCCTTGCATACGTTCGGGTAAAGCAATTTGAGCGTCATTGCAATTACTACGAGTATAATTGTATCATTAAGTACACAATAATTTCTTTCTTATTTACAATTAAATTTTAAATTAAATTAAATTCTTGGTCTTAACCCACGTTATAGTGCAATAATACAATCAGTACCGAAAAATTCTTCTATTTTTTCTGACGTGAAACACCGTATGTGAAGTATGTACGTAAATCACACATGCCTCTTGAAGGGTCTGCATTGTTTTCAAAGTGATTTTATGAGCTATATTACTATTTCAAAGGTACGCCAGAAATAAGAAAACAGAGTGACGGACTGTCACTTCCTTGTTCAAAGAGCGGCAAAGGGTATCGGCGGTACAGACTTTGTAATATAGGAGAATTACCCAGTTCCATTGGAATGACTGCTGACTAACAACGACGTTGCGAACACTCAAGTCAGCTCCTAAAACAAAGCCATAACGGACTTCAAATATCATGTCTTAACGCCTGTTTCGGACTGATCTGAGGGTTATAATAAACAATATTCTGCCTATGTGTGCCCTCCCATTTAAAGGAATTTGAAGAAGTTTGATGTAAGGTTTGTACCGACGGCTTGTTCACATATCTGACTCCGTTTGTCGGGATGAGTCAGTTACCAAGACGTTAGACATCTGAGTATCTGTGCGCCGTAACGCTTTATTTTTGGAACACCACCCAAAGAAGTAGCCGTTGAACAATCTTCGAAAAGTGCGGCTGGTCACGTAAAGTGCCAATGGGTTAAAACAAGGGTTCGAGAACAGAAGATAATACGTTATATTGTCAAGAATCCGATATGCTAGTTCTAACCTGTCCAGAGCAAGTACGGTAGCAATGCGCCCCCACATGAAGAAGGGAACGTAGCTGATGGTGAAAACGACACATAGAGCAGTTACCACTTTCGCCCCTCGGTTACGGGCATCTTCGTGCGTCCGGTGTCGCGCATCGCCCGGAATTTCCTTGGCACTCTGCCTTAGTCTTCTAGCCGTCATGATAGTGAAAGTAAACATTATGCCAGGCAACACGAAACAGTACACAAGGAACTCGTGTAGGGATACCACCTTGGCAGATTTTCGACTGCTTTTCTCAGCAGTACTATCATCACAGACTCTCTCGCCCAGTGTGTCTGGCAGCACGATGCTACACGCTAAGGTCCAAACCAGAAGAATGTAGATGATGGTGATACTGAGCGGCGATAAGTGGCTGCGTGCTCTTAAGCTGTGGAAGGCTGGTAACGTGGCGCAGAACCTTTGGGTGGTGAGCGCGACAACGGAGAGTGCACTTGTCGAAGTGAACATGCAACGCAAAGTGATGAAGAGTACACACACCGGTTCACTGAGTCTCACATACGAAGGGTAGTAGAAACCGAAGTACTGCAGCGGCAAGTTGAATGTCAGATTTAACATATCTACAACAACGATATTAAAAATCATTATATTGGGAGCTGTCTGTACTTGTTTCTTCTGCGCAAACATGAGTAATAGTACTGTGTTCCATGCAAGACCTGTTAACAGGATCAGGACATATAAGGGAGGATCGATATAGTCACGAAATATGACTGTTATTTCTAGCTTCTCCATAAGCTCTTTTTGTTTAATGAAGTTTTCTCGCGCGCTCTGCAATAACCTTTGACTATGGCTTATAAAGGGAAAGTTTATAGTCCACTCTAGAATCATTGAGCCATCGGGATTTTGTAACAACAGAGACCTATTTAGATATTTAACAGATTCGCAAATTTTTTCTAACTTGTCCAAGTATTCCTGTGTCACCTGTACAGACTGCAAACCGATAATATAGTCATACGTATCATGAAATCGTTCACTGAGGTTCATTGATCTTATTTCGAGTTCCTGAAAGGCAGAGGATATTACTGAAGTTTCATATATGACATTAAGTGCGGTGTAGGAGTGTTCCAAGTGCTGAAGTTCCCGGCTGCCATTCCCACACAGTTTGCTGATGGGACACACTTGTTGCAGCCACGCCTTTCTCTTGTCCACCTGCGTCTTCACAATCTGAAGGGCAGAGCGACCTCTGTCTTTGTTGCCCGAGTTGAGATACTCCAAGATGATGTCCCATGCTCTGTCCCTCGCCCTGTTCAGAACTTCATCCTCGTAGGCCAGGTCCTGCAGATCTGCTCCATCACTACCACCCCGGGTTGAACTCACCACGACTATCACGCAGAGCTGAGGAACAACAGTGCAATTAGATTCCGTTGGCTGATGGGTACTCACTTCATGATGTGAGGGTCAATTATAAAACAATATACAGTGTACAAATTTTGGGTTTTTGACATTCAGAGGACATCTTGATATACTGTTATAATAAAAGCCAACGAGATGCTCTATTTCTCAACTTTATTTTGGTAAAGAAATCTACATGTTTCGGACAGACTTACTGTCCATCATCAGGAGACTTAATACTGTATACACAGCAATTGGTATTTGTCATACTAGTTATGTTGATTGTCTGCTAGTACACAGTCATACTAGTCAACATAAGTAGTACGAGTACGACTGTCTGCTAGCAGACAGTCAACATAACTAGTATGACAAATACCAATTGCTGTGAATACAGTATTAAGACTCCTGATGATGGACAGTAAATCTGTCCGAAACATGTAGAGTTCTTTACCAAAATAAAGTTGAGAAATAGTGCATCTCGTTGGCTTTTATTATAAGAGTAAATTTTTTTTTTGTTAACTCCTTTCCAAAGAACAGTTCTTATTCCATTGTGCTGCTAGCCCACAACTCTTCCTCATACGCCCCTCCACATCTCAGGCATTTACCATGCAACAGGACGAGCTTTTCTATTCCCTGCTAAGTCTGTGTCACAAACATCGTGTCACAAATATTTGCACCTCACGATTTTCTTCAAACTGTGGAAACGAAGATTTTGTTTCACATGATAATAGCTCAGAGGCGAATGTATCGATATAACCACAATCATTTTGGGGTTTTAATTATGAAATTACGTCATTTATACACATTTTCTAACCGATCCTTGAACAGCACGTTTCCCGTGAAATTTTAGTCCCATAGGCATAATTATACGAGGTTAAGCAAACCCTGCAAAGGCCTCTACAGGCCCTGAGTGTTCCAATAGGTTGAGGCTCCCAGATTTGAAGAAAATTGGCACATACAAATGGTAAGATTGTCAGCTCTACTCACCGTCCGCATTTACCCCCCATATAACATTCCCGGTACTCATTTCTGTTAGAGATGGAGTCGACCCCAAGGTTATAGTGCAGCTGGAAGGAATGTGTCAAAGAAAAATTCCAGTGACACCATCGGAAATCAGTGACTCAGCCAGCTGTGTCACCTCGTAGCCCGTATGCGTATACAACAGGAAGAAAAATGCTTTACCAGTACAACGGCATTCAAGTGCGGAAATGGCAGTCTTGATGAACTTCTAAATAATTCACACGTCGAAAATCTAAATCTCTTAAGATGGGTATTAATACAAGCTTCGTTTATTCATTTCTGTCCTAATTATTTCAGTACTTACTGCAGAGAAGAGGTGGGGGCTGCATAACATTTCCTGCGAGACGCGCCTAAGCGAGGTTTGATTTCATAACACCAGAACAAATTTTGATGTTTTGCTGACCGTGCATCTCAGTGTAATCTTAGTAATTAACCAACTTGATGCACAACATCTTATTTTATAATAAGTTTATTAGACGCCTCTACATGTTTCGAGCACTATGTGCTCATTATCAGAAGGTCAAAATTGTATATACAGGATCTGGTATCGTCACATTGTGTAGGTGGACGTCCGGTGCACGGGACGGCCACCTACAGGTGTGACGATACCAGATGCTGTATATACAATTTTGACCTCCTAATGATGAGCACATAGTGCTCGAAACATGTAGAGGCGTCTAATAAACTTATTATAAAACAAGATTTTGTGCATCAAGTTGGTTAATTACTAGGATAAAACCAGAGCAGTTGAATTTTGAAGTGGGTAAATCTGTCCACCCTAAGGCAAAACACTAATCGATTGCTCAAAAATGTATACTGATTCAAGGACTGAGTTGTTCAGTGGGAACGAAACGACTCAGATTAGAATACTTCAACTGTAGTTGTATGTTTAACATACGGGCCTATCTTGTAAGTTGTATAAGTTCCTTCATTTTATAGTAACTCCTTCTAACGTCCGGCAATAAATGTACCGTCCTTTACGACACCACTTGCTACTGTACATTTGTGTAATATAAAGCTGAAAATTCTGGTGTCTGTGATTACCGTACGCGGATTAAGATGTTTCAGGTTTACGTTTGAATAAAGGTAGACCAACTTGATGACACTTGCTTTATTATGTCAATTTACTGCTCAACATGTTTCAGATGTTAATACATCCATCTTCAGGAGCTTGCGACTACTTGGTGCGTTCGGCTGTAGTGTGCTGACTTGAGGCGTGTTGGTGTTATGTAGCGGGATTGGCTGTTGGTGATGTGGTATCCGAGTGCCGGGTGAAACACTACTGTGGTTCAGCCTACACTCGAATACAACATCACCAATACAGTCTACACAATAACGCACCAAGTAGTCGCAAGCTCCTGAAGATGGATGCATTAACATCTGAAACATGTTGAGCAGTAAATTGACATAATAAAGCAATTGTCAAGTTGATCTACCTTTATTCAAATATCAAGACGATGCACGGTCCAATACGCATAAGATTCAGATTTACGTATTTATTGACTACGAACAAACTTGACCGACATTTAATCGTGTCTCTACATCTTTTGCCGTTTATTGGTTCGAAGTGAATTTGATTTGTTTGTCGGCACTTAAACAGATCGAGCTCACACCTGAACAGTACGTCCGAATATAAAGGAAGTAGGTAGACCGAACTGTTCCTCACCATTAATTTTCTTAATTCTTTAAACGCCGAGTAAAATCCCATCTGCCATTTGCTGGCATTGTTAAGTAAAAGGTAAAGTGATGCCGTTACAGGACCGGTGTGGCCAAGAGAGTGGGTAGAGGTATAGCTTTACTCTTCCATGACCGCGGCACTAGAATGGGGCGAGTGGCATTATTAGGAGCTCACCATATTCTCCACATTAGCAGGATAAGGGTTAATCTCTTTAATCGCATTCAACAAATACATAAATTCAAAACACCGTTTTTTTTAGGAAAATAATTGGCCTATAGGAAAACAATTAAACAACTTGTGAAATGTTATTTATACTGATAACAGTTCAGGAACTTTTGATGTCTTGCTGACCTTGCATCTTAGTGTAATCCTAGTAATTAACCAACTTGATGCACAAAATTTTGTTTTATAATAAGTTTATTAAATGCCTCTACATGTTTCGAGCACGATGTGCTCATCATCAGGAGGTCAAAATGGTATTATACAGCATCTGGTATCGTCACACTCTGTAGGTGGCTGTCCGGTGCGCAGGTTGAGAGAAGACTTCAGAGTCTTCTCTCAACCTGCGCACCGAACAGCCACCTACAGAGTGTGACGATACCAGATGCTGTATAATACCATTTTGACCTCCTGATGATGAGCACATAGTGCTCGAAGCATGTAGAGGCATGATTTTGTGCATCAAGTTGGTTAATTATTAGGAATTCAGGAACTGCAAAACAAAAAAACTGTTTTCATTGTTTGTCGCCTTATCGTGCGGTTACTTCACTTTCTTGCTCGTAAGTAACACTAGCGGTGATACCAACTTAACAAGCTTGTAAGATGTCGTAGTTTAAACATGGCAGTGAGGTAACTTGCACACAGATGCCAGTAAGTTACAGTTAGAGTGATACACAGGGTCTACGTTGTGGCTTTTCTATTAGCGGCCCCCCACGCCAGACACGGCCTTTCATACTATTTCTGCTGGCACACGAGCAGCCATAAACCTTGAAGATTCGTAAGTTTTCACTTTTAATGTTGGTCTTAATACAATATTTAATGTTTATTTGTGCAAGTACCGTTTTCTCCGGGATAGCGTAGTCGGTATAGCGACACGCTACGCACTGGACAGGCGTGGGATGGAATTCCGGCGGGGCGAGGTATTCCGCAGTTGTCCTGACTGGCACGGGGGGGGGGCATTCAGCCTCCTGCAAAATGGGTACCGGGTCTCTTTCCTTGGGGAAAAGCAGCCGGTGCATGGCGATGACCACCTACCTCCATCTTGTGCTGAGGTTAAAGAACGAGAAGAGCTATACTTCTATTCCCCTACTGAACATTCATGGCCTGTTCTAGGGGGAATTTACCCATACATTTACGTTATGAAAATGTCGGAAATTTATTGTAAGCCTAATTATAAGCTCCATGCCTTACTTTGTTACCTAGTGGTGCAAATAATTGCGTAATCGTAGGCTAGGCCGTAGCTGTCCGATACTTAACTGTCCCAGTAGGCCCAGTAAATATATTAACCTTTAACCCGCTAACGTGGAAAATATGGTGAGCTCCTAATAATGCCAGCAGATGGCAGATGGGATTTAAATCGGCGTTCAAGGGTTAATGAAACCTGTCAGTCCTACATCATTGTTTCCAGACCCGCCTAAAATGGTTCACAACTTGTGTTTATACAATGCGAGACGAGGAACATACTAATGGATATTGCTGAAGACAAAAAAAAAAACATAAATTTGACCGCAGTAGTTCCACTTGACCAAAATACGCTATGTAGTTCCCAGCTACCGATAGCGTAACTATGTCAACTGCAAATAAATACCTGCAAATAGCGCAACCGAACTTACTGTTACACAAAGACCTGTTTGTTATTAGATTATTACTTTGAAGCAGAAGAATAAATGTCTTTCTCGTAAGTTCGCCACGTTGTGGTTTTATAATACGCTAAAAATAACATCCAAAAGCATACACTTGCAAACACTCTCTCTCTCTCTCTCTCTATCAATCTATTTATCTATCTATCTATCTATCTATGTATGTATCTGTCTCTCCATCCATCCATCCATCCATCCGTCCGTCTATGCCTACATTTCTCACCATAGTTGCTGTGACATACTTTCATCTCTATTTACATATGTTCTTAATTTTAGAAGGATAAATTAGGCGGTAAGGTAATTACTGTTAGTTAAGTTCACTTAAGCCTTTTAGTACATCACGAAAAGTTACCTTGTGCCGTTTAGCTTGAAAAATAGCGGCATGACGCGTAATATTTGTAACTCCAGTTCTCCATTTACCTACATAGCGAAGAACAAATCGTCACTTCGAACCCATGACAACTGTGGCAGCAAACTCCACTCACTGTTATATTTGTGACAAATATACAGGTCTGTAATGTGCTTGTGTCTTCACAAGTAATTACTGTGCCGACCCAACGCACTCCAATATTACCCTGAGTAATTATTCGCTACCAGTGAATACTGAGAGCGAAGTGAAGCGCCCAGGTCACAGGAAGACTTTGAAGTTCTTGTCTCTCCAGCAGTTCTCTGCAGTCGTTTTCACGCGCTCCAGTACGGTTTTCTCGTGAAGGTCTCCGCGAATAGTTTGCGCATGTTTCACCAGTGCGAGAAATCTGCATTTAAAATGAGGAGTCGCGGTTTACAGAAGTGTGAATCTTTCCTGTTAGGCATGTGCCTGCTCTAACGGCACGTTTTATAACGGTGTGACAGGCACACTTATCAGGACCTGTAGTAGCCTGTGTAGTGTGGATATGTTTCTCACTATCAGCGACATAGTTTCATTTCCAGTGAGTTACCCGGTAATGTGTCGTTTATACGTTTAAGGTGGGTCCACACTTGTAACGTTGCCGCGTAACGTAACACCGTATCGTGACAGTGTGAACGGGGCTCGTGACCGCGTAACGTTACAAGTGTGGACCCACCTTTAATTTCTTTACCGCGTGATCCATTTTTGCGATAATAAGCGTCGGCGACCCACTGACAGGAAAAAACATGCGACTATGTTTTGCGACATTGTCCAATCATTTTACACTCTAGATTTTATGTTCGCCTGTTGTAGATTTCTCCTGCATAAAACGACAGTTAATAATTTCGTCCATAAATATATCAAATGTAATCCGAATATTCGTTACTGTGTTTACGTAATGTTGCGCAGGAAGAATTCAGTCCCAATTAATATATCCCATTGCTGTAACATTAATTTTAATATTACTCTCTCTTCAACACCCCGCCACGCCAAGCAGTCTGCACCTTTCAGATTTTACAACTAAAATCCTGTATTCATATCTGATCTCTCTCATTAGCGCTACGTGCCTTCTGCCGTGCCACACGATAACACTAGTAGCTAAAGCAGCCACCTTTTTCTGCCAAGAAATGAATTTTTAGACAAACGTAAGGGAATTTACATTTGTTGCTGGGCTTAATTAAGCACCGCACCATGAAGATGGCCGATCCCAGTGGCCGAGCGGTCTAAGGTGTGGGTCTGCGGCCGCTCATCTGCTGAGATTGTGGGTTCGAATCCCGTGGGGTCGCGGATGTTTTCTTGTGTGTGTTGTCAGGTAGAGGTCTCTGCGACGAGATGATCACTCGTCCAGAGGAATCCTACCGACTGTGGCGCGTCGTTGTTTGTGTTCTGGAAACCTCAAGAATGAGGAGACTGTGGCCCGCGTTAGACTGCAGCGCCAAAGTGAGGTACAGAACCATGCAGTCTTGATCTGGGTAGGAGATGGAAGTGGGTGGAATGAAGTTGATAGCTTGTGGACAGGAGGTTAGGTGGATCCCAGAAACGGTCTGGACGCGGTCCTAACTGGGGATCGAATCCCACTCGCCTGTTAGCCTAGTCAACACCCAGACTGAGATGACCTGGTTCCTTTTTTAGACAGGTAGCTTTATAAAATTGCAACATGTAATCATTTATTTGACTTTGCCTACGAACTCTTCAGAGTACCATAGCGCCTCAAAGGCGGTTGAAGAGCACCTGGATATATACACACACAAAAGAGATTCGGGGAAATATTCTAACCCTTAACCCTCTAACGTGGAAGATATGGTGAGCTCCTAATAATGCCAGCAAATGACAGATGGGATTTAACTTGGCGTTTGAAGAGTTAACTGAAGGGAAGAAAGAATACTGTGCAGGATATGTGTCTGACTGTTAAACGTTGTCCAATCTGGAGATACGATACAATTTGTGAATCGGTTTTGTGCCTAAATTAGTCACCCTACGTCTCAAATAATAAGGAAAACAAAGACGCTTTTTGTCGGCTGTTCTGTGAAATACATTCTCATACACGTTTTCACAAACAGACTGGAGAACAGCGTCCTTGTATCCTGATTTATACTACGAGTTGTAGTAGTTGGATAATTACTTGACCAGCTAAGCGACAATGGATTTTTCAAGGAGGGCTTTGCTCCGTGGATATCAGTTTCTCTTAAATGTAGTGCTGTAGGCTGTAACCTTAACTTAGTTGTTCTGGGGATACTGAATGCAGATGCTTACAATCTTCGGACGGCTAAATTCAGTTCAGACGCAGCCAGTCGCTGCCATATCTCATATCCTAGAGTTCGTGTTTGTGCATAGTTAAAAACATATTATCTGCATTAAAGATGTATATTTTCTCACGACTTCAACTTTTGCCAGAGACAATTCTGTGTGAACATATTCACCACTACAGAATGTCAATAGTGAATTTAAAATTATAGGGTTGAATTTATAAATCAAGGAGCGAACATTAGACCCCATTACGGTTCATTATGGTGGGTAGAACTGCGTCTTAAATAGCGGAAAACAGCAGTGAGGGGACAGAAAGATAATTGTAAATCAAATAATAAAGCAACAGGAAGGATATAGTGCTTGCTTCATGTTATGACCGATAACGCGTTATATCGTGGTGATAAAACTTGTGGCAACGAAACTACTTACAAGACATCTGCCCATTCGAGAGAATCTCATCAAGTACATAGCACTGTTACTTGAAGTACGCGTTGCCTCGCTGTTCAGCTGAGACATTGAAAGTTTGTAGATACATACTTCTTCCCGTGGTTAGTTTGTTTTTAGTTCTTCTCCTGGACATTATCCAACGTGCAACAGATATGTAAAAACTAAACCACTACGTTTCGGAAGCAGGTTACGCTTCCTTCTTCAGGCAAGAAAAACCTAATCTGTTGGACCCCTTAGATCAAGCTATTCTCAATCACTGGGCACCACTGAAACTCTCACAAGTGTTGGCAAGCTGAGACAGATCTCGTCCGCGAGTTATAACAGTAAACTGCTGCAGAACCTCATATTGTTGAAGCGAAAGTTTGTGACTGGTGGAAATATACTTACTGGGTCGTGTTCTTTTTTCTCAAACTGGCTGTATTATTCTACTGGACCAACAGAACAAACCACAGAAACATTGCGCGGAAGGATAAAAATGCCTATTGTTGTAAGGATTACAGTAACTGTAAGCACCGCGATTCTTTGGGTTGTAACACGGTTTAATCCGACATATTTTACCGACGATATGGAGGACACAATGCGTTGGCTGCACCATGGCACAGCGGAGGTCTGGGTTCAATCCCTGGCTTGTACATGTGGGATTTGTGGTGAACAAATTGGCACTGGGACAGCTTCTATTCGAGCACTTCGTTTTCCCTTGTCAGTCTTTAAACAAAGCGCTTTAAGAGGGTGTAATTCAACGGGTGACCCAACGTTGGTTCATAATGAACCTGCGGCTTTAAACATGAAGTGACACAAACCAGCACAAACACAACGTGTTACAATATCGACACTACTATAGCACCTGAAGAAAACTGGCATATATAGAAGCCAGAAGTAACATATTTTCCACACTAAGTTTAGGAACAAAAAAAATTAAGCAGAATTTAAGCTGGATTTAAAGTTATTCATGACGGCGCATTAATGACAAATTGTCTGTAAAACTATAATTTTAACATTAGTGCATTTGTTGGTTTTATTATGCGAATTAACCTGAATTATGTTTCAAGATTCAGTTCCTCGCGCAGTGAACACTCTCCCCCCCCCCCCCCCCTCCCCACACTACAACATAACATCTTCCTTTTTTTTTTTGAAATAAACCCATTTTGTCTTTCAAAACAGTCTTTCCGCCCGCAGAAACCCCCCCCCCCCCCCCCCCCCGGTCTACGTCACAAAGACCATTCGATTTTAATTCTGTGTAGAGAAATAGTCTGTTTTGTGGGAATCATACGTCACACACAAACATATTCTGTGTGCATAATTCAGAATTTTTTGATTCTGAAACTTGTGGGTACTAGCATTTAAAAGTTTAAGGGCAGTATTGATTTAAGTTTAAACCTTTACGACGCGCATTTCGTTTAAAATAATATTTAGAAATTATTATTTTTTACTTTACTGACACAAAATGAGCCTCAATTACAGCAACTAGTTAGTATAGCGTCAGGTATTTGTCAGACCGTTACTGTTACCTGCCGCTAACCTGGCCAGGCTAAGCAGCAGGTAGCAGTAACGGTCTGACAAATACCTGACGCTGTATGTGCAGTTTTTAAAGCTCCTGATGTTGGACGGAAAAACCGTCTGGAACATTTAGAGCGTCTTACAGAAATAAATAAACTGAGAAAAGTCGCATCTTGTTCGTTGTACCCTGAGAATATATTAGCGATGCACGTACCTATGAATGTTAAATTTAGTTAGTTCTAACTGAAGAATAAGAACCGACTAGACACTACTTATTATTTTATTGTACTTATTATAGGCTCAAAATGTTTAGGGCACTACTATGCCCATCATCAGGAGCTCATGAGCTTATTAGAAGTACAATAAAATAATAAGTAACATCTAGTTGGTTTTTATTCTTCAGTTATCACAATGATGTGCGGTCCAACACACATCAAAATGGTTTGTTCTGTTTAGGGAAATAATCGCTGTTTATTTTTAAAATCAGCAATATACATGCAAATCTTGCCTAACAAAATGCGGTAGTACGCTTTTTAATGTTACAGCCGATGGTACGTACGCAACCATTTTTCTTTACAGGATTAATTTCATTTAGAGTTTAAATAGGCTCCGCAATATGTCTACAGTCGCAAAAAAAAAATTCTCTTCGTGGTCTCCGTTCTTCTGAGATGTGATGCCGCGTCACTGGGTGATCGGTTACCGACGTTCGAGGCATCACGGTGATCTCATTCTCGAGGGTCGAAATGGCCGCTTTCTGTACTGGACATTAAACCCTTGAGGATGAGACCGCCAAGCTGCCACGAAACGTCGGATACAAATCGCTCAATAATGCGGCAACACAAACCAGAAAACCACAGGTCTCAAATGTACCACTGCCAGAGCCATATAAATAGCACGTTTCACGGCCGAGTACAAATATTTGCTATTTACAGATCTAGACGGTGTATATATATATATATATTTGTAGTGCAGAAATACACCTGGATACAAGAATAACAAAATGTTCCCAATTCACCATTTTACATGAGTTATGTCTCGTCTTGCGGGTAATATGAAGGGGTTTGTCGTGTTAGGTATTTATATGTCGACAGTGAAAAAGCAGAACAAGGAAAAAACACTGCTATGAAGGTGTATATTCCTTTATCTTCCTTTCCAGACTATCTTCTGATAGCAAGAGGATTACGTAGTCTCATTTTCAGCTGTTGTCCTTCAGTGGTCTTTTACACACTTCGAGAAATTATAGTTTGTTTTATTGACAGGATAAAACCATGCAAAAACTTACACTAACCATAATACACTTCGCAGGAATCATGACTAATCCAGTAACACCCCTGCGTGTTCACTTCAACTTCCGGTGGCTATGTTGTGTACCTCGGCTGAGAAATTTTCTCAAACCTGTAAATAAACCGCAGAAATAAAAATCTTTATGATTCAGAGGGGGGAACTACGTTTATGTGCAAAATTTTGTCACCCGATCAGGGAGTGCACACATATTGTGCATTACCCGTCCAAAATTAATTAATTAAGGTCAGCATAAAAGTACAGACTATGTATGTATGTATGTACGTATGTATGTATTTATGTATGTATAATATATTCAGCTTCTTGTGTTCCTCTTTTCCCCCAGTAGACGTAACAGAGAGCACCCAAAACCATAAAAATTACTTCGTCATATTACCAATATTTACTCTAGTCATGACTGTTAAGATGATATTCAAGAATTTTGCTCGAGTTCTCCAAGATACCATTCTAATCCTCACTCTTGGAATTTATTTTTGATTATGTATATGGTAAGGGATATTCTTCAATTTCCTAATTCTAAGTGTTGACACACGTCCCTTGCTGATAATCCAGTCACATTTATGATACCAGTTTATCTTTCTTAACGTATTCAACATACATAAAATGTATATCAAATAAACTTCATAAATTTTACATACTTTTATATTCCAAGTATTGCAGGGCCAACTTTTGCACAGAATCGAAAACACTGGATTTCAGTATAATTTTCATGTGAACTTCACAAATGTCAATCAAATTAAATTCCCTCAACAACCTTTACGTGCATTCTTTCAACCAACAAGTAACAAATCTGATCGTATTTCGTCTCGTAGAGCCAGAGATGAAACACAAGAACGGACGGCCATAAGGACAGACATGGTCTTCCGTTATACTTCATTAACTTTGTACAAAGCCGCATACAGTGTTGAGTTTATCTGTGGAAATGAGCTACAAACAAAATCTACACATTCTCGAGTTACCTACGTGTCTCACCTTGAAGAAGCAGTAGCTAAGCGCAGTACCACATACGGCGCATCCACACTACTCGTTGTTGACAGCGATTTACGCGTTATGAACCGGGTAGAGTTTCTTACAGTGGCAGGAAGCTGTGGTGTGATATCACTTCTGCGATACAGCTGCACACTGTCAATCTTTATGTCGTTATAATGAAGCCCCCACCCCTGCACTTACTGCAGTCAGAAAATTCCTTAACCGCTACTGAACCCACCCGGTTCGTATAATAGCAAATTTAATCGTGGTATTAAATGTGTTGGTTCCAAGCATCCAGGTCATGAGAACATGTTGCTGTGTTTCGTGAGGTTCTGAAGCACGTTTACGATGAGTGTGCGAGTGAAGTTGGTCTCTTCTCTAGTGTACCTCTCGTTTACGCTCGACTATAAACCCGAGTGATTTTTTTTAAATATAAAGTATCTTGTTGCGTAGACAGGTAAGTACTCGTATGCATCCCGCTCAATGCAATACCACGTTAGGAACACAGAGAAACAAATAAAGAACGCCGTCTGCTTTCTGCTTTAGAAACGCGTCTCTGTCAGAAACCCAGTTCAGGTTTCTAGCATTCTTCACGTCCGATATAATTCACCTTAGCTACTGTGGCACAAGTTTTGCAAAATGAAGTGTAAAATTCTGAATGAAGGGGGTTTTTTTTTAATTGGGACGGATGCTGCTTGGTTTGACGTTCTCGCAGCGGTACTGCTGAAGATTAAGATATTCTGGGGGCCCAAACGAGACGAGACGACGTCCCATGAAACCTGAATCCTCGTCATGAAACTGTTCAACGGCCTTATACTGTGTTGCAATACAGTATTTGTTATGTTAACTCGGTGATAATCCCCACTGTATAGACCCACAGCAGAACTGTACCTCGCCATTGTCTTAACAAAGCAGATAATGCCGCTGTTTTACAACAGTAGCTGCCTTGCTCTATTCGAAGATGTTGCAAGCCCTGACACACAGCATGAATGCGTGTATTCTAGGCTTTTACCATGCCTTTCCGCTGTACATCCTGGCCATGTCGCAACTCTGCGACACATACATACGCGTAAGTCTACAGTCTTCACAGAATGACCGTTCCGCCTCGGACGGCAGCAGTTTGTCCCAGTTTTCCCTGTTCTCCCAAACCAAAGTTATCCACTTTTCATTCTACTGCGTATCAATAATCTTTTATTGTTTTACTATGACCTTTAGACTTCATAGATAAGTTCACGGTCGTTTGAAACTTTTGCACATGTGATGGTCTATTCACTTCTTTTATCAACTACCGGGCAAGTCGGTTGAAGTGGTACGGTTATGACACGAAATCGGTAGGTGTCCCGTTGGAATCCGGGGAGAGATATCGATTATTCTGAGGCTCTTCGTGACTTACCTCAGTCCCTCCAACCAAATTCCGGAATATTACCTTAAAGCAAGCGACAGTCTTTTCCTTTCATATCAACTCAAATTCAGAATTTAAGGCTGTGCTTCTATTCTGCGCTACATGCCTGTAGTCCGAGCGCTGATAGCGTTATTGAATGAGCCATAAACAAATATTGCAGTTTAGTTTCCAAGTCTTTATTAGCCGGGAAATGCGCACAGCATGATGGTTTGGATGAACATGTTTGTAGTTACTGCAGTCAGTGACAGCGAACCGGTACCGGTTCTTGGGCCATCGATTAAGGAAAATAAAATTTGTTTTTGAAACTTCTTTCGCTAACTTCTGAATAGTTGGTTGGTTACTTCCTACGTTATAAATGACACTGTATCAGTTGCGGAGGTTACTGTGAGTTGGGTGGGATAGATAGGTCTACGATAATTGTAAATGGGTAAGAGGGAAGCGGTCGTGGCCAATTTCAGGGTGTTATCCCAATACAAGTGGGGCCTGAGGTAAATTACAGAATATCGTATCTCAGGTTACATGTTGCATTGGCTGAGTTCGGACGGGATGTTTCTCGTTCTAGTGTTGGAGAATTTGAATTGAAGTGGTAAAAATAGCCCACAGACACTCTCCGATTTGAGCAATAATTACGTTCCGGAAGATTCGGCGCAATTCGGATTATACGTATGGCCAACTATAGCCTACATCTGTATATAGGAGAGACCAGCTGATAACCAGACACCAACATAATAGAACCTATCTGCCGCAGCATGACCGCTCCAACGCCTGTGTCATCGTACAGCAGTATTCTTCCGCCACCTTCGTCTCATTGTTCTTCCACACCCACAACCAAAGACGTTTCTGTTCGACTTTCAAAAATCGTATTTCATCTTTTTGTAGGTAACGTGTTTTAAAATTACCGAAGTCTGACACTGCATGGCTTTTGTTTACGTTAAGTAAGAGAGTGACTGCAAACGTGAAACCGCTTACGAACTTGGCGTCAGTACATAAATCATTAGAGTGTGAATATAAATTATGACTTCTAATAGGCTATGAATGTCAGGTCGATTAGTCGGCTGTGAACCTGGGGTCTGTATCACGGGCTTCACGAAGAACTATACGAGGTGTGGCAATAAAGAAACTGGATTGCTTTTATTATTCATTTCCGGCCACGTCGATGACGAAGAGGAGGGTAGGGCATTGATCCGTGGACTTCCCTCTACTGTCACACAAAGGTTCATTCATGCGCATCGGTTAGTCTGGCTGTGACCATTGTTAGAAGCGGATCGTGTGTCTGAGCTCCGTCGGAATAATGCTGAGTGCTAATGTAGAACAACGTGTTAACAT